>Ga0209427_10003408_pt1 | contig 18654 bp, 10 predicted proteins | sample DeeMarSWOR136_30_FD_187465 | JGI IMG/M metagenome (GOLD analysis project Ga0209427, IMG submission 187465) | Marine sediment microbial communities from White Oak River estuary, North Carolina - WOR-1-36_30 (SPAdes) (version 2) | ecosystem: Environmental > Aquatic > Marine > Intertidal zone >...
GGTCCCTGCCGCAGGAGATCATCCATGCATGTACTGTCTGCGTCATATATATCGCGGGCCACTCTCTGGTGCTGGCATCGGCAAGATATCTTTGCGTTATAATCCCGCTCATCTTCATAATAATCACGTACTGTGCAACAAATCTGGTACAATTAAAAGGCCGGCCGAATGAGCAGCAACTATAGTGTAAAGATGCAAAAAGGTGCAGGCGTCTGATATCAAAAAATGCGAACGTTGACAGAAAGTGTCCTATGCCGCTTTTAAGCAGATACGCCCGAAAAAGAAAGATTCAATATTTTCTCAACAGAATCCCCAGGCAGGCCGAAATACTGGAGATCGGCGGCGGGACCGGCTGGGTCAGCGATTATCTCAGGGCAAATGGATGGAAGCATTATCGGGGAATTGATATCGTCCCCCCTGCTGATATCGTCGGGGACATAAAGAACTGGAAACAGTTGGGACTAAAGGAAAAATCATTTGATGTTATTATTGCCTTCGAGGTGGTTGAGCACGTCGATTGCTTCAAAGAATGTTTCGATTTGTTAAAACCGGGCGGCATGTTAATGCTCACCTCCCCCCTCCCGCACATGGACTGGATTATGAGATTACTCGAACTCATCGGACTCAACCAAAAACGAACAAGTCCCCATAATAATCTGGTCTACTTTAAAGATGTACAATACTTTCAAGACAAAAATATTAAAATTGTAGGCTTCCTCTCGCAATGGGCGATATTCACAAAGGAAAGTTAATGAGCCAAAAAATAGCGGTCATAATCGGTGCAGGGCCCGCAGGTTTAACTGCGGCTTATGAGCTGCTCGACAAAACAGACATCAGGCCGGTTATCTACGAGATGACAGGGGACATCGGCGGTATTTCCAAAACCGTTAATTATAAAGGCAATCGAATAGATATTGGAGGACACAGGTTTTTTTCCAAGTCGGACAGAATTATGCAGTGGTGGCAGAACATCCTCCCCCTGCAGGGAAAACCGTCAAAAGATGACATCATGCTCGCAAGAGATGTCCCCCTCTCTAAAGAAGCCGACGCCCCCGACCCCGAAAAAACCGACCGCGTCATGCTGGTTCGAGGCCGAATCTCAAGAATATTCTTCGCGCGAAAATTCTTCGACTACCCTGTCTCATTGAATTTTAAAACCCTCGCAAATCTCGGCATAATGCGAACCATGAAAGTAGGCGCTAGTTACATCAAGGCCCGCCTTTTCCCCATCAAAGATGAAAAATCTCTCGAGCATTTCTTTATCAACAGGTTCGGTAAAGAGCTTTACCTCGTTTTCTTCAAAGACTACACAGAAAAACTGTGGGGAATTTCATGCGACCAAATCAGCCCCGAATGGGGGGCCCAGCGTATAAAGGGCCTGTCCATCAGCAAGGCGGTCATACATGCCCTCAAAAGTCTCTTCTCCCGCCAGGATTCTATCTCCCAGAAAAATACAGAAACCAGCCTCATCAATCAGTTTTTGTACCCAAAATTCGGACCGGGACAGATGTGGCAGGAAGTCGCACGTATTATCGAGGAAAAAGGAGGAGAAATTCATCTAAGACACAAAGTCATCAGCCTTAAGCACAGGGAGAATAAAATAGTCGAAATTGAAACCAGAGATGAAACCAACGCAAACACAAAAACAAGAAAAGCTGATTACTTCATCTCGACGATGCCCGTCAAAGACCTGATAGAATCGCTCGGCGAAAACGTGCTGCAGGATGTCAGCCAGGTTGCTCGAGGATTGATATATCGGGATTTCATAACCGTCGGCCTGCTTGCAAAAAAGCTCAAAATTAAGAACAAAAGCAAAATAAAGACCATCAACAACATTATTCCCGACTGCTGGATCTACATTCAGGAAAAAGACGTAAAAGTCGGTCGAATGCAGATATTTAATAACTGGAATCCTTATATGGTCAGTGACATTAACACCGTCTGGATGGGCATGGAATATTTCTGTAATGAGGGAGACCGGTTATGGAACAAACCAGACAGTTCCCTCACCGCTTCTGCCATCGACGAACTGGACAGTATCGGCATTATCGACAAAGATGATGTCCTCGACAGCACCGTAATAAGAATGCCCAAGGCTTACCCCGCCTACTTCGGGACCTACGACCGGTTCCATATAATCAGGAACTTCACCGATAAATTCGAAAACCTCTTCCTGGTCGGCAGAAACGGTATGCACAGGTATAACAATTCCGACCACTCCATGTTGGCCGCGATGATCGCCGTCGAAAATATCGCCAATAATGTTAAGACCAAGCACAATCTGTGGGCCGTGAACACCGAGGAAGAATATCTCGAACAGGCATAACAATGTTCGTCCTGCTAAAAGGTGGATTTATCTGCCAGCAAGAGATTTAAATATACCCGCCAGTTCGCCTGCGACGATGTCGGCGTTATAAAATTCTTCAACTACCTTGCGGCCAGCCAAACACAATCTCATCTGAAGCGACCGGTCCTTATAAAGCGACACCAATGCTTCATACCATTCCTCGGGTGAGCTGGCCGCTAAACCGATATCCCCCTTCTCAAGAACATCACGGTTCATTCCCACAGGTGAAACAATCACAGGCAGCCCCACACCCATATACTGAAGCATCTTGAAAGCGCATTTCCCACGTGCCCATTTGTCGTCTGCCAGAGGCATGATACCCACCGACATTGAATGCAGCACGCGGACCTCCTCTTCAACACTCCACGGAACAAACTTCACCTTCTCATCGGGCAGCACCTTAAACTCCCACGGACGGTCCGCTGTCAAAACAAATTCCGCCCCCTCATGTCCCTCGATAAAACGCGCAAGCGCCGGCTCGATACTGTCAAGATACTTAAAGTTGCTCGATGAACCCGTCCAACCGATCACGAATTTCTCCCCTTCTTCGTTTGCCCGCTCGGGACGCAAAGTATACCTGTCAAGGTCTATCGCCGTAGGGATAATACGGACATTCTTACAATACCTGCCGAAGTACTCCGCCAGGTAAGAATTCCCCGCTATTACGGCATCCATCGACCGCGCGATATCAGGCATACTGATCCTCCCGAAAGGCCCCCGAAGCCATACCGCATCATCGACATCCAGGATACGGGGACGTCTGAGAAAACGCTCAAAAGTTTCATAACCCTCCACAAATCCCCGGCTGATCCATACCATGTCGGCCTTGCGCGAACGAAAAAGTCCGCCAAACTTGGTCATCGCCTTGAACGGGCCAGGAAAATAGCGGGTCTTCACCGAAAAAGGCAGGTGCTCTCGAACATTCACACCATGCTCGGCAAGGCGGGATATGTACTGCCTCATCCGGAAGCGGGAAGAAGGTATGTTCGTACCGGCCGTTAACGCCGCTACAGTGATTTCTTCCGCAGGTCGCTCTGCATCATTCATCAATTATATCTCAAACAGCCTGGATCCTGTCTCGTCTAATCTGCTTATACCCGGCAAGTTGGTTCATTCATCCTTCGTAAAAACTATTTCGATACCATAGCACGGAAAAAGGTAGCAAAAATCTTCCTCGTACCATTCCTGGAAAAATCTGCTAAGATTGAAAATCGCCCCCACCATCTTTCTGATAATCCTGCCAAAGAAAAACGGCGAATCAAAAACAAGTTTCAGCGACAAAATCCTTATCTTCGTATCGAAATAATAATCCGGCACTTTTCGCTTTAATTGATACTTGGAGTCGACAAAATAATAAAAACTATATAGCCCGAAAAACCTCTTATGCGTCGGGTCCGAATAATAGTAAGGATTCGAAAAATGCGGCACAAAGACAAACACCTTACCACCCTTCTTCAGCACCCGCACAATCTCCCTCATCAATCCTTCGAAATTCTCCACGTGCTCGAAAAAGCTGTGGGCATGAATCTCGTCGACACAGCCGTCAGGCAGAAATCCTAATCCCTCCTCAACATCGGCAACGATATCAACCTCCGGCAGATCTATCCTGTCCACGCCGATTGCTCCCGCCCTTTTACGCCTGCCGCAGCCAAGCTCCAAAACCACCGGCTCACCACCGCCAATAACCTGCTCCAGATCAATCTTTATAACGGGCTCCATAAGCTATCCCACTTATAATAACATCGTTCCATGACAATATAATGCCTGCACGTTATATCACTGCCTCGAAAATACCTTTCTGTAAACCTTGTGCACCTGCTTTAAAAGAAAACCTTTTCCTATAAAATAATAATAGATTATCCAGAAAATCAAAGGCAGCGACAATTTCCCCTTATTAATCCTTTCTTTAAGAATCCCACGTGATTTTCGACAGCAGAAACTCGCGTACCTTCTTAATAATAATCTCTTACTTCTTCGGAAAATAACCGTCTCGAGTTTATGCATAAAAAACCAGTTGCTCTTCAGGCAGTGACGATAAAGCCTCAATAAACGCCTCGTCACCCAGGGACACGAGTCGGCCTCATTAAGATTAACATTGCTCCAATCCTCGAAAGAATCCGGCGGAACATAACCCAGTTCCTTATACCGTGAAAACAATCGAACGCCGGGATAAGGCGTAAACAAAAACAGGAGGTAATAGTCCCCCTCTAAATAATTCTCGCTGAATTCCGCAATCGTTTTCATTGTTTCAGCCAGTTCCCTTTCGTGCTCTCTCTCTAAGCTCTCCTTCGGCAAATCGTATGGAAATCCGAACATAAATGAAAAGCCGATACTAATATTATGTTCATGCAGCATCTTGACCGCTTTCAGGTTATCCTCAATGGTAGCGGCTTTTTTAATGCACTTCAGCGCCGGCTGATACCCGGATTCCACTCCCAGCAACATATTTGTCACACCGGCCTTATTCATTATCTTAAAAGTTTCCGGTTCATACCTGGCAAGCCCGAACGCATCGCCGTTGCAAGTCATCCATTTGAAATTCAGCTCCTTTTCAATAACCCCCTCACAGATTTCCCTGGTCCTTTTCTCGTTCACGAACAGATTAGAATCATAAAATCTGACCGAATCGTAATTATATGTTTTTTTCAACTTCTCGAGGTCCGAAAGCACCCTCTCCGCCGATAAGGCGTTCCATCTTCTTTTATATATCACGTAATCGGCACAGAAACCGCACCGGTGAGGACACCCCCGGCTCGATATATAATGAAGGATCCGCGTGCCGCTTTTTCTAAAAAATTCTTCGACATCATAAAGGTGATAAGGCAGGGGCGGCAGGTCATTCAAGTTCGGTATCGGCCTGTCGGCGGTATTTACTACCCCGCCGTCCTTCTTGAAAGAAATCCCTTCAACATCGTCATAGCTTTCCTGATTCACCAGCCGTTCGACAAGCTCAGAAAACGTTATCTCTCCGTACCCCCTGACTACGATATCCACGAACTCATTTTGCAAAGTTTGCGCGGGACAGGCCGTCGGGTGGTAACCGCCCCATATAATGGGCAAATCCGGCTTTTCAGCCCTTGTCATTTCCGCTAATTTCAGCCCATGGGAAATCTGTGTACCCGTCATACAGGAAATACCCAGGCAAATAGCGCCGTCTAAATGCGGACTAAATTGCCTATAAGCCCTGTCCGGCATTTCCTGGGTAATAGAGATTTCAAAGTCTTCCTGTTTTAACAGTGAACAAATACTCAATAAATTCAATGGAAGAGGGCGTATCCACTTTTCTTCATTAAAGGTGGCAGGAGGATTATAAAGTAAAATGGCCGGCTTCATAATATTTTTCTCTGTTTATCCGGGATTCATCGCTGATACCTGCGATGCTGGACTGCTGTTCCTCAAAAAATACAAGTTTATGACCAACTGTACTATAAAATATAACATAGAAGAAATGACACCGCCTAAGATGCCATAGAGTGGAATAAGTATTGCATACAAACATACTACCCCAATCATTGAAGCGATTCTACTAACATTAATCTCCCTGTTCAATTTATACTTTATCATGAAATGAGTTGCTACCATATTCAAAAAATAAAACGGTATAATAAAAACATAAAGCTGGGAAAAGCCGACCACATCCAGACATTCCCGGCCATATAGCAGAAGAATCGGGTACTTAATAATCGGGTACAATACAACCGGAATCAAAAACGACAGCAGAAAGAACTTGTAAAAATACCTGACGGTAATCTTTTTAGACTGGTATAAATTCGGTATTATCGCCTCCAAGGTACTCTGCATTATCCTGAAAAAAACATCCGTAAATTTCATCACAAGGCCGTAAATGGCTACATCTCCAAATGGAAGTAACGCTCCTATCAGAACGATATCCACCCTGCCAAATACGACCGTGGATAAAATCACTATCGTTAATGATAAACTTTGCCTTTTCCAACCCTCGTCAATCTCATCATTTTTTAATGAATTGACAGCCTTTAAATGATAAAAGATGTTAAATCCGCTGTTGACCAGAAAATAGGCAACAAGCATGACAATAATATTGCCCGTAAACATGATCGATGCCGTTACGGCAGCCAAACTGATGGTAAACTTTATGGAATTATAGAAAGCCAGCCTCCGAAATTCAGACCTCCCTTTTAGAAACAGCATCCAGTTCTGTAAGCCTTCCTCAAACGGGAAAAACAGGGCAACTGCAATCAAACCGGTTCCCAATATCTTCGCCTTAAACAGGTAAATGAGAATGCCTGCTATCACCAATAAAGGTATTCCAAACAGGCTCCACAAAAAACTAAATCTTGTGGCCTTGCGATAAACACCGTCATAGCCCTGGGCTGCGGTCCTGAACACGCAAATCCGAACGCCGGGAATCGAAATAATCGAAAACAGCCCGAATATACCCAATATAAACACATACTGCCCGTACAGTTCCTTGCTGCCCAATCTCGTTAATACAACAGAAACAGCCAGTGCGAATGCTGTCGTGATACCTTGATTGATATTCGACCAGAATATATTCGGCGTGTGTGGCCTCAGCTCCCCTATAAACGTTTTAGTTTTGTTAATCATACGCCATCTTCATTAACAACAATAACCATCCCGACCTTGTAGGATGTCGACTGTCGAACCGCCTATATCTATTCTTCACTCAGACCACCAAAAATAACAGGAATCCAAATGTCCACCGCATAAACGTAGTAATCTGCTTTACGGCCAAATATAGCTGCGGTCACAGTCACTCTTTATTTACAACATACGCCGCCATTCCCATCTCTGACCACACAATCATTTTCGTGGACAACCACTCCACCCAATTGAAAAACCTCACCGGCAGCATGCTGTTTCTCATCTTATAGAAATCAGTAAAGCTTAAAACATTGTCGGTCGATATAAAATCAAAATTATAATTTTTTATCGTTCTCATGACCGACTTGTAATCATATATATTTACATGATAAATCGGATTAAGGTCTTTTGTTAATGCCGGCAGGTTATTCTTCAAACGCCTGACATTCCTTCTTATATATATCGACCTGTAGTCCATTACAGAAAAAACAAAGAGCCCGCCTTTCTTCAATAACTCTTTCACCAGATTCAGACTATATTTTACATCCTGCAAATGTTCTAAAACGGACAGCATCACAACCACATCAACCGGCCCAAAAGATTTCAGCTCGTCGATATCTCCGACTATTCTTTGCCCGCGTTCTGTAGCCAGTTCTGTCTTGTCACTGTCCAAGTCATACCCCACCGCATCAACACCATAACCCTGGACTGTATCTAAAAAATCCCCCCATCCGCATCCAAAATCAATTATCTTCAGGTCTTCCAACTTCTCTTTGCCTAAAAGTTTCAGCGTACGCAATATATTCGTCCAGATACGCGCTAATGACAATCTTTTGCTAATTAGCAGTATTTCCTCCTTGTTCCTGTAATGGTCAACAGTATCCACATAGATTCTACGCAGAGTATCATCATCCCATATATATTCACAATAAACCATCCCGCAATTCCTGCACTTCGAATAGGCAAGAAACTCTTCTTTCCCCTTTATAGTATTCTTGAATTCCTCCAAATAATAAGTTGGATTAATTTCAGAAAGCAATTCAGGGGTAAAACTCATAATTATTGCAGCCTCTGACCGGTCACATACGGGACAATTGCGTTTGTTCATAATATTCTCTTTTACATCAAAATATCAGATTCCTTTGTAGTCATAACAGCGTATCAATTTTCATTTCTTATATATAATCCTAACTGTTTGCTTAGCAAAAAAAATCCTATGAATCAGTATATAAATATACTTCTATTATCGTCCGAAATTCCCCGAAAAAGGCTAAATCCTCCCAACAACACACATAAACTACAGAAATCCTCTAAAAAATCCTTAAAAAACGTCCTAAAAAATTAAAAATCGCTTGCTTAAAAAGCATATCTCCTGTATAATTCCTTATTATAATACGTGAGTGAGAGGCCCTCAAGACCTCTGAAATAATTGCAACAGGGTGCTTGCGCCCAATTAAATGGAGGTATGAATTATGAAAGCGAAAACAATTCTTCTTGCAATTCTGATTGTTTCCGTCCTGTGTGGTCCTTCATCGGCCAAATGGACCGAGCCGGTACCCGTAACTGAGGTAAACACAGAGTTCGCAGACTGGACGCCTTTTTTATCATTCGACGGTCTGTCGCTTTACTTTGCAAGAGGCAGGACCTCTAGTTATTATCATTTCCGCATATTCGAGGCGACGCGGGAAAAACCTTTCGGCCCATTTACGTCCGTAAACCAGGTCCTTAGTTCAAGTGGCCAACATGTATATGCGCCATGGGTTTCACCGGACAATTTACGGATGTACTATTTCGCACAAACAGAGAAACCAATTCTATGGGAGATGAAAGTCAGCAAGAGGGCTTCGGTAAATGACTCCTGGCCGCTTGGCACAAATATCTCTGAGCTGAACGCACTGGGTAGACTTCAGGTTCCGAGACTCACGGCCGATGAGTTGATTATTGTTTTTACTTCGTATGATATTCCTGGTGGACAGGGGGGATACGATATGTGGATGGCGAGTCGACCTGACTTGAATTCGCCATTTGATGAGGTGACTAATCTGGCCGAGCTCAACACAGTCTCGAATGACCACGCTCCATTTATTTCACCCGATGGTCTTACGCTACACTTTGATTCCGACCGTAATGGGTATTGGCAGTTGTTCAAGGCAACACGGCAGTCTCTAAGCCAGCCCTTTGGCAATGTCGAACATCTGTCGGCTTTTGACACACCGGATGGTTGGAGCGTCCATCCCAGCCTGAGCAGTGATGGCAGCGCATTGTATTTTATAAGACTTCTTGATAATGATCTATCAACAGGAGATATTTATGTCTCATATTTGATAGTGCACCCGTATGATGTGGCCGTAAAAGCCATTCTCGATGCAATCGCCGAAAAGCTTGACGCCCTGGATAAGGTCAATGCGGCCCTGGAAAAAGAATGGACCGCCTATGATGCCCTTCAGGAGCTGCTCGAAAGCGGTGATTACGGCGACCTGAAAAAAGGCGACATAATCACAGGAATGCAGAAAGTCTATTCGGCAATTCAGCATCAGGAACTCGCGAAAAAAACCCTGGATAAAAGCATTGAAAAGCTCGAGGATTCACTCGCCGCCTTAGGCTGGCAGCCCCCGCCCCCGGTCTCCCACTGGATGTTTGACGAAGGTAAAGGCTCCAAAGCGCACGACTTTGCCGGCAACAATCACGGCACTATTTATGGAGCCGCCTGGACAACGGGCCAAGTCGGCGGCGCATTGAGCTTTGATGGTGTGGATGATTACGTTGATATCCCCTATGATTCGAGTTTAGACATTGATGCTTCGCAGGGAATCACCTTATCTGTATGGATTAAATTGAACTCTTATCCGGATAGCGCTCATCAGGGACCTATCTTCGGACTTTTTAATAGTACCGGTCAGGGAACAAAAAATTACTTGGCTATAGGTAAATCAATCTACGGCAATGTCATTGCGTGGGACCAATGGCCTCCGGCGTATGGGGGGATAACTTCCATAAAACCTTATTTAGACACCTGGTACCATGTCGCAGTTGTTGAAGATTCGTCTCACAGGGCCGTTTATATTAATGGCTCTTTAGATGTGTCGGATAATACACCCGAAACATACGAAGGAAATCCTCCTGATACAATAAGAATAGGTTGCAGGGCCGATGCCTGGGCACCCTTTTACTTCGACGGCTCAATCGATGAAGTTATCGTCTATGACACGGTTCTGTCTGCTCAGGAAATAAAACTGCTCTATAATAACATTTTAGCTGGTCGGTAATCCCGGTTAGCTAACGCTCAAAAAACGCGAAAAAGAGAGACGCTATGAGAACTTGTATGCCCTGTTAACCGTCCACATGCGCTCAACTTTAGGAGGAAAAAATCATGAAAGCAAAAGAAACAACGGGAAAAATGTACTTTTGTCTCCTTAGCGTGACAATTATTCTTCTGGCTTCTCAGATTGTCTTGGGGGGAGACCTCAAAATCACTCCTGCCGACGATTTCGAGCCTTCGGGCACGGTGGGTGGACCATTCTCACCGTCATCCAAAGAGTATCAGCTAACAAATAACGGTTCAAATTCTATCTACTGGGGTGCTGATAAAACAGTCAACTGGCTGGATTTGGACCCCGGCTGGGGTCAACTGGACCCCTGTGAGTCCACGATAGTCACCGTCAGCCTCACATCAGAGGCAAATTCGCTGGGGGGCGGAGTTTATACAGATACCATTATATTTATCGACATTACTAACAATGAGGAACAAACAAGAGAAGTGATTTTAACAATAAGCGCCCTCCCCGGCGCGCTCGAAATAACACCCTTAGATGACTTCGAACCAACAGGTGAGATGGGTGGACCGTTCACTCCCCCATCCAAAGACTATCAGTTAACGAATAACGGCGGAAGTTTAATCTATTGGGGTGCTACCAAGACCGCAGACTGGCTGGATTTGGACCCTGATTTCGGTCCTTTGGATCCCTGTGAATCCGCGATTGTGACTGTGAGTTTAAACACAATCGCCGAGTCCCTGGGAGAAGGCGTTCATTATGACACGTTGACGTTTACAGACCTTACGAACATGCAGGAACAGACACGAGGAGTCACTCTAACGATTAATGTGCCTCCGGTCTGGATCATCCCCAGTAGTTTCGATATAAATACGGTAGAGGGACTCAGCTTGATAGAAATCCTGACCATCGGAAACAATATGCCGATGGATTTAAACTTTATGATCCGAACCCGGCAGGTTGCCGCCCCACAACCTTCGGGAGAAAAAATTGACAGTGGAAATACTGCAGGAAATAGCGGGACCTTCTCTCTGCCGTTCGACCACGATTTCACGTTGGTCGGCGAATCACCTTACAAACCAGGCGAACTGATCGTGCGATTTGCTGCTAAGGCCGATGGAAGGCTGCCAAGTATGACAGAAAGAATCCAACTTCTAAGCTCCGTTGGAGGAGGCACGATAAAATACGATTATAAGATTGTGCCCGGTTTAAGTGTGGTTGAACTGCCGGCATGGACGACAGTGGAAGATGCGCTGCTGGCTTTCAACGGCGCCGATGGCATATTGTACGCCCAGCCTAACTATGAAGTACGGGCATTGTCGACATTTCCCGACGACCCAAGATTTGACGAGCTTTGGGGTATGCACAATACAGGTCAGACCGGCGGCACGTTCGACGCTGACATCGATGCACCTGAGGCATGGGATATAGCCACCGGCAGTAGCGAAATCGTTGTGGCCGTCATTGATACGGGAGTCGATTATACCCACGTCGACCTGGCGGCAAATATGTGGATAAACGAAGCGGAATTTAATGGAACTCCCGGAGTGGACGACGACGGCAACGGCTATGTGGATGATATTTACGGCTATGACTTTTGTAACAACGATGGTGACCCTATGGACGATCATTATCACGGCACACATTGTGCGGGAACAATCGGTGCCGTTGGTAACAATAGTGAAGGTGTGGCAGGTGTCTGCTGGAATGTAAAGATAATGGCGATAAAGTTCCTCGACTCAGGAGGTCGTGGTTGGACAGATGATGCGATTAAATGTGTTCAATACAGTGCGCTCATGGGTGCGAATTTGTCGAGCAACTCCTGGGGCGGCGGCAGTTATAACCAGGGACTCAAGGATGCGATAGACGCAGCAGGAGCTGCCGGGATGCTGTTTTTAGCATCGGCCGGCAATGACGGCGTCAATAATGATGTGGATCCGCACTATCCATCGAGCTACGACTGTGAGAGCCTTATTGCCGTAATGGCAACGAAGTCGGACGACGGTAGGTCGGTCCATCCTGGATGGGCTTCCAACTATGGCCCTGTGAGCGTTGACATTGGGGCTCCCGGAAGCAGCATCCTGAGTTGCGAACCGGGGAACCAATATGGGATTCATAGCGGCACGTCGATGGCAACACCACACGTCTCTGGGGCCTGTGCGCTTGTATGGTCAACCAATCCGGTTATGAGTAATAATGAGGTTAAAGATATCTTGCTGCGGACGGTGGACAAAACATTGACCGGACTATGTGTGTCGGAAGGCAGACTTAATCTATACAAAGCAGTTTTGGAAACAAAGGCCCCATGGATAACAATAGAACCTGAGGCCGGTACGATCGGCCCGGGAGAATCGAGCGATATAAGTATAACCTTCGACGCTATGGAGCTGGCGCCCGGGACCTATCAGGCGGAGATTGTGATAATCTCAAACGAGCCCGGTAGCCCCAGATTTATCCCGGTAACTATGATAGTTAATCCGGATGACCTTCAGGTCTCCCCGCCCGAAGGCTTCGAGTCAATCGGCACCGAAGGAGGACCGTTTGAACCGCAGTGCACGGTCTATACATTGACAAACAATGGAGTCGGACCGGTGAACTGGACAACATTTGAAACAGAAAACTGGCTCGAAGTGCTCCCCTGCCAGGGAATTCTTGGTCCGGGTGAAACAATGGATGTAAACGTCTGCATTTCAGCCGAGGCCGATTCGCTTGACCCCAATCTTTATATCCACATGTTGACATTCCAAAATGTAGACTCCGGCAGCATTAAACCACGTACTATCAGCCTGACAGTCAAGCCCCCCGACTGCTTCACGGAATCATTCACTGACCGCGCCAGTGATTTAGACGGTCTTATGCTGACATTAAGCCCCGATGGCTCAATCGCATACTACGAGGCCTGTCGGGACAGGGTCATCCAATTCCCAACAGACCCCAATGGCGCGACGTATGTTCCGCTTTGGGACGATGACTTTGCCGAGATTGTTCTAAATGACGCCAATATCTTGTTCTATGGACAGTGGTATGACCGCTTCTATATCGGCAGCAACGGCTATATCACATTCGGGCAAGGGGATATGCAATTTGAGCCTTTACTGGAAAATCACTTTAACATCCCGCGCATATCGGGCCTGTTTGCCGACCTTAATCCCCCCAATGATGAGTGTATTTCCTATAAGCAGCTTGACGACAGAGTGGTCGTGACATTTCAGGACGTGCCACTCTATGGAGACAAAACTGCAACCAACAGCTTCCAAATCGAGATGTTCTTTGTCGACGGCACTATATGTATTACCTGGCTGGATATTGCCCCGGCGGCCTCGGTTGTCGGACTTTCACGAGGCAGAGGTCTTCCACCGGTATTCTTCGAGCAAAGCAATTTGAGCAGCTATCCCCCTTGCTGGCCCTGGGCTGATTTCAATAGGGACTATTGCGTGGATATAAACGATTTGGCTATATTCGCTCGCAACTGGCTCTGTACAGATTGTAACATTCCATATTGGTGTGAGAAAACCGACCTTGATTTCAGCAGCACAGTTCAAATGATCGACTTTGCCTTGTTCGCTGATAATTGGATGGCAAAAGAAGATTGGTTCCTGCAGCCGGTTTCACACTGGAAGTTTGATGAAGGCGAAGGCACCATAGCATATGATTCGGTCGGTACTAATCATGGAACTATCTACGGCGCAACCTGGACGACCGGACAAATTAACAGCGCACTTAGCTTTGACGGCGTGGATGATTATGTCGATATTCCTTATAATTCGAGTTTGGATATCGATGCTCAAGATGGAATTACATTATCCGTCTGGATTAACTTGAACACTTACCCGGATAGTCTTCATCAAGGACCTATATTTGGACTTTATGATAGTACGGATGCGGGAACAAAAAATTACTTGGCTATAGGTAAATCTATCTATGGCAATGTAATCGCCTGGGATCAGTTCCCACCATCGGGAGGGGGGATCACTTCCATAAAACCCGATTTAGATACCTGGTATCACGTCGTAGTTACTGAAGATTCATCCCAGAAAGCAATTTATATTAATGGCACTTTAGATGTCTCAGATAATATTCCCGAATCATATCAAGGAAAAACACCTGATACAATAAGAATAGGCAACAGGGCCGATGGTCTGGCAACCTTTTACTTCAACGGCACTATCGACGACGTCAGCGTCTACAACCGTGCTTTATCTGCTGAAGAAATCTGGAAAATTTATCGCATGGGCATGGGTAACAAAGCATTTGCACCCTACCCGGCCGATGACGCAAAATACGTGGACCCGAACGTGGTACTTAGATGGTCACCGGGAAAAGATGCCCTCTCACACGATGTCTACCTCGGCACGGACTACAACGATGTTAATGATGCAAACACTCTTTCCGAAGAATACAAGGGTAATTTCGATGTCAATAGCTACGATCCCTGCGGCCTCGAACTTGTTACCACTTATTACTGGCGCATCAATGAGGTTACTGACACAAATATATATAAAGGTGATGTCTGGAGCTTTAAAACGTATCTCGAACCAAATCTTATAAGCTGGTGGAAGTTCGACGAAGGTCAAGGCACCATAGCATACGATTCGGTTGGTGCCAATCATGGAACCATCTACGATGCCACCTGGACAATAGGCAAAATCAATGGTGCTTTGGGCTTCGATGGTATAAATGATTACGTTGATATGGCAGATACTGTCCAAAACTACTTAGAAACAGATTATACAATTTCAGCTTGGATCAAAACAAATACGATCCAATCAAATAGAGCTATTTCATCGTACAGGCACTCAGTTGAAGTTTATCCGCTGATGCTTCAGCTTAACCAAAATAATGCAGATATTTATTTTTCTGTGAGAGACAATTCTCTCAATATCGCACAAGCAGTATACACTGATGCCCTTACAACAAACACCTGGTATCACATTGTAGGTGTCAGAGAATCAAATATAGTGAACGTCTATGTCAATGGTATTAGTGGAACTGAGGACACAGCAACTTTGGGAGAAATTAACTCAAATAATTTAAAAATAGGAGCACTTCAGTTCGGTGGAAATCCACCTTCAAATTACTTCGATGGCACTATCGACGATGTTAAAATTTTCAATCGGGCTTTATCTGCTCAGGAAATACAACAGCTTTACAACAATAGCTCCGTGGGATTTTAATTGCAGGTAGTTGATAATAGAAAGAAAAATTAGGAAGAAAGGTAACCTGTATTAAGTAATCAGGTTTCTGGTTTACATCCTTGGAATAGTATTTTAGCTCATAGGAAACCAGCTGCATAAATCTTTTACTTTACCCTGCGTCTGTTCCCGCAAAGATTCCGCCATCCTGTACCCACCATCACCTGTTACTTCTATCCCCTTTAACACGGCATCTATCAACACCGATATGCCCTCCATCTCTTCGGTCCCCATCCCGTTTTTCGTAACAATCGGGGTCCCCAACCTGATACCGTCGGCCTCCGCGGCCCTGTCCTCGTAAGGCAGATGAATCTTATCAACAACAATCCCGCACTCCTCCAGGGCCTTCTGCGCCGCCGCCCCCGTCAGGCCCTCTCGCAAACTCGTTACGTTGATAAGAACCATATGATTGTCCGTCCCCCCGGTCACCACATCGTATCCCATCTCCATCAGGCATTCCGCCAGTCTCTTCGCATTTTCAATAATCTTGAACTGCCTGTCCCTGTATTCCCCGGAAAGCGTCTCCTGGAAGAAAACCGCCTTGGCCGCAATATTATTCAAATAAGGCGTCCCCTGCACGCCGGGAAATGTCGTCTTGTCTATATGCTCGGCCAAAGGCACATCTTCTGTCCCCACCTTTATCGTCCGGCCATAATCCTTGCCCATCAATATCAGTCCCCCTCTCGGTCCGCCCGGCTTATAAGTGCTCGTAGTCGTAAAATGCGCATATTCAACAGGTGATGGATGAGCACCCGCAATTATCAGCCCAGATATGTGCGATACATCCGCCAGAAGATACGCCCCCACCTCGTCCGCTATCTCTCGGAACTTCTTAAAATCTATCGTCCGAGGGTATGCACTCGCCCCGCATATAATCAGCTTCGGCTTAAATTCGACCGCACGCTCTATGATAATATCATAATCCAGAACAAACGTGTCCCTCTCGACACCGTAATTTTCTACTTCGAAAAATTTGCCCGTAAAAGAATTGCTCGCCCCGTGCGAATAATGTCCCCCGTGACCGATGGCCATACCCAGCACCCGATCCCCCTTTTCCAGTACCGCCGTAAGCACAATATGGTTGGCCTGCGTACCCGAATGCGGCTGAACATTTGCATATTGCGCCCTGAAAGTCTCCTTGGCCCTGCCGACCGCCGCGCCCTCCACATCGTCAATCACCTCACAGCCCCCGTGCATCCTCGCCCCGATAAATCCCTCGGCTGTCTTGTTCTGCAGAACCGAGCCAAGCGCCGCCAGAACCGCCCGCGAGCACTGGTTCTCCGCCGCCCCAAGCTGCAAAGTATTCCGCCTCCGCTCGTATTCCCTCGTCAAAAACTCATAAATTCGCCCGTCGGATTCCTCCAGAGCCTCGATTAGGGCTTGATGATACTGCTGTGAAGATAAGCCTTCTAACACCTTCGAATCCCTTCTTCGGTAAACAAAAAGCCTGTCCTTATTATCAACTATTGAAAATCACTTATCCAAAAAATGTCCTGACAACATCGTTAAACGTGATGTACAGGAAAAATCCCGCTATAAGCACCCACCCCGCATACGCAATAATGCCCTGCGTCCGCTCACTCAGCGCCGAGCCCTTGATCTTCTCCACAACCAGCAGCACTACCAAGCCCCCGTCAAGAGGCGGCAGAGGCAAAAAGTTCACCACCGCTATGCACGCGCTTATCAGCCCAAGAAAATATGCATAATAAACAAAAGGCCGCTCTGATACTATCGTGTAACTGGCCGCGAGAATACCAACAGGCCCAATCAGGCTCTTTGGACTAACATCCCTGCTCACAAGACGCCTCAATGTCAGGTACGTCTGGGTTATAAACATAAGCGTCTTTTTATATCCCATCCCGACCGCTTCAATGGGATTTCCGGCCCTGTAAAGCCTCCTCAAATCATCAAATGGTATATATTCGGCAAAAGTGGATTTAACCGTAATTGACCCTCCATCACTATCCACATCCAGAGCAACACTGCCCGCCACCTCCTCATCAAGACGCCAATCAAGCGTAATACGCTCGCCGGGATATCGCCTGATTTCCCTGATAATATCATAGAAGTTCGACACCGGCACACCATCAACAACCTGTATCTCGGCACCTCGTGGAATATCCAGCTTAACAGGCCCGTCTTCGACCGAAATAGTCTTGGCAACTACAGCATGTTCTGCGTCAAGTATGGGATAAATACCGATCAATGCACGTTTACCACCTGTCGGACGCTTTGGAACAACAGACACCTCGATAGTTTCTTCGACTCCATTTGCATCACTGCGTAATACCTTTATATCAAGCTCTTTTTTCTCATATTCCGCAGTAACATCACGAAGCTCTTTAAACGTGGGATTCTCAATCCCGCCGACTGAAAGAATGATATCCCCTTCCCGCAGCCCTGTCTTAAGATCAGCTGCCTCTATCTGCAAACGCGGCACCATAGAATATATATGGCTGAGGTCAGATTCCGATTTAATCCTTTTTTGCGCAGTCTCCAAACCAAGCTGAATTTCTGACTCTATCGACTTGGAATCCTCTTCGTTATCACCACGCAAACCCGATATTACCACCGTCGGAGCAAGACAGTTGCGAACTACCTCCATCATCTGCCAGTGTGTCTGTACATCTATACCATTAACAGCAGTCATATGGTCTCCGGGAATAAGACCCAGTCTTTCACGAAGCGAGTTGACATCGGCAACCTTCGCTATAGTCAGACTTTTAGCCGGTTCAATACCAAAAAGTCTCAACGGACTACCTTCAAACTGCTCAGCAACAATCGAAAGCTCCTCTTCGGAGCCGTCCTCGTGCCTCACTCTCATCTTCACCGGTTCGTTGACATCCGATAAGGCCGCCGCCACCTGAATATTGCTAAAGTCAAGATTCTCGCTCTTGCCCACAATCTCAATGACCTCGTCGCCGGCCTTCAGGCCCGCCTCGGCAGCCGGCGAATCCGGCCTCACTCCGCCAATCACCGCTGGCGGAAGCTGTATGCCAATCGTAAAAACTATCATAAAAATTAACATCGCGCTGATAACGTTACAGATGACTCCCGCTGCCAAAATAGCCATACGGGAAACAACCGGTTTGTTGGCATATGAACGAGGATCGTCGGTTGTCTTGACCGGGCCGACATCATCCTGACCTAACATCTTGACAAAACCACCCGCTGGAATAAGGCCGAGACGATATTCAGTCTCACCGGCCTTCGCCTTTCTGCCGATTGTAAAACTCAGCCGACCTTCCTCGGACTTGTC
>Ga0209427_10003409_pt1 | contig 18650 bp, 17 predicted proteins | sample DeeMarSWOR136_30_FD_187465 | JGI IMG/M metagenome (GOLD analysis project Ga0209427, IMG submission 187465) | Marine sediment microbial communities from White Oak River estuary, North Carolina - WOR-1-36_30 (SPAdes) (version 2) | ecosystem: Environmental > Aquatic > Marine > Intertidal zone >...
CCTCTGCGGCTCCACGAACCGCCTCCTCGACCCAGCCGACGTCGTCGTACCAGACGGCTTCGTCGACTATACCACGAAGCGGGCCCAGTCCCTCACCCGCAGCCTGGCGAGAAAGGGCGTCGACATCGAGACTATCATGTACCGCCTCCACAGGCCCTTCTGCCCGGAGCTGAGCCGGCTCCTAGTAGTGGGCTCCAGGGAGGCGGGGTTCCCCAGGGTCTTCTCCAGGGGGATCGTCGGGGTCTCGGAGGGGCCCCGCCTGGAGTCTCCCTCGGAGATAAGGCTCAGGTATGTGGACCGGGGCATAGACGTTGTGACGATGAACCTCGTCCCCGAGGTCTACTTCGCCAGGGAGATAGGGGCGTGCTACGCCGCCCTCGAGCTGGTCTCCAACTACGGGGAGGGGCTGGTCTCGGCGGAGTGGACCGGGCCGAAGGCCTTCAGGGATTTCCGAGGCCAGTGGAGCAGGCCCTCAGCGGAGGCGATACTCCATGCCCTGAAGAGGGTCGACCCGTGTGACGAGAGCTGCGGCTGCTTGGTCCACAGGTGGCCGACCATAGTCCAGTGAAGAACTTTGAGGGCCGCCGTGCCGCGTATGGTCCGTGTCCAAGGATCTAGGAACGCTAGGTTAGATTGGTACTGCCCTAGCCTATAACCTCCTTCATGACCCTGAGGTGGTTCCCACTGAGTATCTTCAGTATGTCCTCATCCTCGTATCCGCGGCGGAGGAGCTCCGCGGTTATGTTCGGCATCCTCGTCACGTCCTCGAGGCCTGAGGGGGTAGATGGGATGCCGTCGAAGTCGGATCCGAGGCCGACGTGGTCGGGGCCGACGAGGTCTGAGATGTGGTCTATGTGGTCAACGAGGGTCTCGACGCTGGGCCTCGTCGGGTGGACGAAGGATGGTGCGAAGTTCATCCCCATGACGCCGCTGCAGTCGGCGAGGGCCCGGATCATCTGGTCCGTCATGTTCCGGGGGTGGTCGCAGACGGCCCTGCTGTTGGAGTGGGAGGCGACTAGGGGGCCCTTCGCTATGTCCACGAGGTCCCAGAAGCCGGCGTCGCTGAGGTGGGAAACATCTATAAGCATCCCGAGGCGGTCGAGCTCCTCGACGGTCTGGACTCCGAGCTCGGAGAGGCCTCCCCCAGTCCTAGCATCTGTGACGCCGTCGGCGAGCTGGTTCCTGAGGCTGTGGACGAGGCCGACCATCCTGACGCCTAGGCGGTGGAAGATCCTGAGCATCCCGACCTCCCCCTCGATGACGTCGGCCCCCTCTATGGAGAGCATGGCGGCGACTTTCCCCTCGTTCGCGGCCTCAATGATCTCATCGTAGGAGGTCACGGGCCGGATGGCGTCTCGGTTCTTATCACACTCCGAGTAGAATGTGTCGATCATCTCCAGGGCGGTCCTGAGGGGGTAGGCTGGGGCCCTGTCCCTTTCGGAGGAGACTGCGAAGATCTGGCAGTCGACGCCCCCCTCCCTGAGCCTGGGGATGTCGACGTGGCCCAGGTCGGACCTGGCGCCTATGCCGATGTCGGATCTGTCCTCCCACATGGAGCCCTTGACCCGGGTGAACCTGGGGTTGAGGCACTTCAGGGTGTCGCAGTGGGTGTCGACCACGACGGCCTCGTGGTGCAGCCTGAGGGCATGTTCCTCCATCCTGATCCCCGTTTTAGGGACGTTCAACCGGTTTAAAAGCCGGCGTGTGCGCGGGGCCTCTAGATGACGAATCGGACGCCGGTCCTGTCGGCGGCCCTCTGCTTCTCCAGCCCCTTCTGCATCCCTTTGTTGGTGATCTCTACGTCGTACTCGATGAACTTCTCGATCATGCCTGCGACGGTCTTCGCCATCTCATGGAGCTCCTCCCTGTCGAAGCTGGACATGATCTCGGGGCTGTTTATCCACTGCATCCATCCGCCGAGGCTCTGGCCTAGGGCGGTGAAAGCAAAGCGCATCACCCTGACGAGCTCAAGGCGGTCGGGGTCCGGGTTCTCCATGAGCTGCCTGATCTGGCTGAGGGTGTTCTCGCTCCTCTGGGTCCAGTCCTGGTGCACTTTTATCACCGCCACTACTAGGGTCTCGGTTCCTCTTAAACGTCTTGGATGGGGTGGAACTCTTAAATCGTTGTGGGGGCGTGTACTTTCTGGGCCGGGGTCTCCTAGCGGTATGGAGCAAACCCCCAGTAGGGGGGCTCAGGCCTGGAGAGCTTGTGACCCGTGAGGGTCACGTGGGTTCGAATCCCACCCCCGGCGCCACGTTTATGCGTCTTTTCGCTCGGGGTTCTTGGTAAGTGGTGGCCGCTTACAAGGATTCTTGGCGTCTTGGTTTAGTTCCATCCTTTTCTGGAGATTTTGTTGGACTGTGAATCTTACCCTGATCTTGTGTAGATTATTGGGGAACGACGCCTGTTTCGCGTGTGTTGTGAAAAGGTTGAGAACCTCGGCGTCATCAGGGGAGGGATCGTGTCTTCGGGAGGTGAAATGGCAGCGATCGAGGAATGCAACCTGGATAAGGCCTCTTGTTGATCCGGTTCCTCTATAAAGGGTTCTCCGAAGACGTATATTCAACTCAGCATCGGTGTCAGCGATTATAGTTCGCGTATGCCTTCAGCGCGCGGTATTCTGTGATCGAAGGTTGAGGATCTGTGTGGCTTTATTTATGTGTATAAGTGGGTTTAGCTTGTTTGTATGACGCTTTAGATTTTTCAAGCTTGAATGGAGGCTGCTATGGTTAAAGGGATATGGTTTAGGACCGGATGGTTTAATTTTCAGAGAGTTCTAAATCAATCAGCAAGTTATTCTACAATTGTATTTCGTTTTTCATATGCACACATTTTAAGTAAAGACTAAATATGAGACCCTGTGGAATCTCGTGTCTATATCGATGAGATTCTAAATGAAACATAACGAGAAATAAAAAAGGGGGTTTACTATTCTGGTCGATATACAAAGGTTTCCCTACGCCGATATACGTCGTATACCAGTAGGATGATACCTATTGCGAGGATGTAAGAACCAGGTGGCCTCACATAATAGTATGCGTATCCCGTGATGCCCATTATCGCCATTTCGGCTATAAGCGAGCCGAGAGTTGTACCGAATGCGAGCATCATGAAGATACGTCCCACATAAGCCAGGCCGTTTAAACCCTTGAAGAATGTTCCAGTGATTCCTCCGGGTTTAAAGGTGAAGATGAAGTAGGCGATTGTACCTACCGTCGACAACCACATTATGAAGTTATTGAAGTTGGTCATGGGCGTCCCAGCTATCCAAGAGGCGACTCTCAACTGTGCGAGTATCTGAGGCCCTGCGGCCCCTATCGCACATATGGCGGTACCGATACCTGTCATTATGGCGAAAGACCAGTAACTAAAGTCCCTTGTTTTATCTGAGAACCTAAGCCATGTTATGAGGCCAAGCGTCAAACCGATAATAGCAGGATATAGAGAGCCGTTTGAAATAGGTATGATCAGGTTGCCCCGTATAAAGTCTAACATGAACTTTAAGGTAAGTGCAAGGGATAAGCCCACAATAGCGTGCTCGACGATGTCCCACAAGGGAGTATGCCTGTATAAGATGCTCCAGCTCATTAGGGTGATTATTGGAAACATGAAAGCTTCCCAATCGATCATCTTTTTCGTCTCCTCATGTGATACATGACATTTGATGCTACCATTACCAGTATTGCGTAGAGTACAGTAACGGATTGAGCATCGGCAAAACTAGTGGCCAACCCTAGCTCCCCAAGTAATTTTTCATATCCAGCCGTTTGTAGGCCAGGCGTCATGTAAGCCGTGATGATTCCAGCCTCCACATAAGGCATCATCAAGGGTATAGTTGATATACCGTTTTGCAATATCAGAGGTATGCCCTTCCCGCCGAACTGCCTGCATGGAGGGTCTGGACTAGTGTTCATCCCCGTGCATACTAGGGCTAGATCATTTATTGAATGGAACCTCTGCATCAATGGCAACTCACTGAGCGGCGTTCCGTAGTGATCCGTTTCTTTTGCCGACCACACGTCTGCGGCTACGGCTGCCTCAGCGTTCTCAGCACCTGGTACGAGGCCTAGATAGACCCATTGTACCCCGTACTCAAGCTCTCCTAGTTTGAGAGTATTCCATGCCTTGTCGATTCCCATGATAGGACCAGTGCCCTCTGTCATTATTACGAGATATAGCTCGTTTGCTTTAACCCTCCTCAAGATCTGTTTCATGATTGTGATGTCCGATTGAAAATTGGTGAACCAGTTCAGAATGGTGAGGTCGTATAGGACAATGCCTCCATCTGGTAAATTTTCAATGGTATCATACAGTTTCAATGTCATGGGATTGATTTCAACGGGTATGCCAAGAGGAATAGCCATGGGGACAGACGCTACTACGATGAATAGAAGCATCACGATCGAGTCCTCATACTCGGGCTTCAATTTCCAGACCATTACAGCTCACCCAGGTAAGACTTCTCCATGCCAAGTATCGCTCGTACGACCAGCATCAGCAAGCCTATGCCTATCCCAATCGTGACGGCCCGAAACACGCCGGTGGTTGGATAGTCATTGATCCATCTGGCTATGTCCACTATTCCTGGCCATATCACTGGCCCTATTGATACGCTCAATAGAGCGGTCATGATAACTGAGAACAGGATAAGCACTGACCAGATGCTACGTGCACGCGAACCTCTGAAGATGACGCCCAACGTATTGAATCCGCTGAGGAATGCGGCGCCCAATGGTATTGACAAATTGCTGATTATCCAATTGTATCCCGGTTGGTATACGTATGCGACCACGAAGTACACTATGAAACAGGTGAACATCACTATGCTGTATTGCCAGCCTTTTCTCCTATGGTAGAGTTTCAATATATGTAAGTAACTGATATTTATGACGCCTATCAAAGCTGCGAACGTAGCTATGGCGATTCCCCAGCTCCGTACATCAGCTGCAAAATTGGACGCAACGCCTGTGTATGCACTGAATATCAGGAAGACCATTACGATGATGTACAACGACATGGGAATTTCCCTTCTTCTAAGAACAGACATATTTAATCCCTCACCATGACGTCAATAAGTTGTACAGCGGATTACCCAAGTTAACCGCAACAGCGAAGATGATCAACAGAAATAGAATTATAAGCTTGGACCAATCCTCGCCCTGAACGGCACCTACTTGGATCGGATCTCCAGACACCATAGCACCAGCGGCGTAGAGCTCCTCACCTATGAGCTGGTAGTCCGCGGCCAACAACGTAGCCGACTGATAGTAAAGTCTTGGCGTACCAGCGAGCATCATGGCGCCAACCCTGGATCCGAATGCAAGTGTGTTCAGCATTTCGTACATGGTCGCTCCGAATATCATAACCACCGATGGCTTTTCCTCTATGATGTAACCCTGCGTGGCTGCTACAAGAGATGACTGGTCCCCACCCACATATCTGCTCATATCTTCGCTAAACATCTCAGGCCTTCCCCCTTTCTGGTACCCTTCTTTAATTAAATCCCTGGAAATCGGCAGCATGTGAGGTATGTTGCACATGTACTGGAGGTAAACGCCGTACTTACCACATAATTCCGCGACCCTTCCTAGTATAGCCAAAGCCGCAATGTTCATCGTTGCGTATTGGCCTTCCAATCCAGCGTTTCCAGTGCCGTACCACACCGGCGTCCCCATCTCAGAGGCGCGGCCCACAGCCTCCTCAAGTGCATCGATACAGGCAAGACGCTTAATATTGAGACTCTTACCTCGTCTAGCGAGCCATATCCCTACGTAGATTAGCACTAGTGTCAGCATGAATACTATGAATTCGAACCTTCTACCTGCAACAATCATCAGAATTTCCCACTCTCGCTATGAATCCTATCCGTATATAACATTTGCTCGATATGAAACTGCACGAAAGGATTAAATCATAACCATTGTATGTTGACCGAGGAGGACGACAATGTCAATCGCAAAAAGTGGTTGGATTGAAGACAAAGAGGCAATTTCGAGATTACGCATATCAACGGGAAAAATGAGATATATACTAGCAACGGACGTTGGAAGCACTACAACAAAAGCGCGCTTCTTTTCGAGAACGACTGGAGAATGGAGGTATGTCGTAAGCGGCGAGGCGCCGTCTACGGTGGAGGCACCTTATGAGGATGTAACGATGGGAGTCCGGAACGCGGTCAGGGAGGTAGAGGAGCTCACAGGGCATCAGATACTGAACGAAGAAGGAACTGGGATCTATGTACCTTTTGATGATGAGAAAGGCGTAGATCTCTATTGCACAACTAGCAGTGCCGGCGGAGGGCTCCAGATGACAGTCGCGGGGAATGTTTCGACCATGACCGCAGAGAGTGCGAATAGAGCCGCGTTGGGAGCAGGGGCAATTGTTATGGATGTGATGGCAACAGATGATGGACGCCCAGATTACGCTAAAATCAATAGGCTAAGAAGCTTGAGGCCCGATATGTTTGTTCTTGCCGGAGGGACAGATGGCGGGACTGTAAAATTAGTTATAGAGATGGCAGAGGTAATAAAGGCCGCAAAGCCCAAGCCTCGCTTCGGGAGGGGCTATAAAATGCCCTTAATATTTGCGGGAAACAAGAATGCACGGTCTGATATCAAGTCTTTTTTTTCCGACGAATTTGACCTTACAATTGTTGACAATCTCCGCCCAACTCTGGATCGTGAGGTTATAGAGCCTACGAGGAGAGCCGTTCACGAACTGTTCATGGAACATGTAATGTCTCACGCCCCTGGGTATCAGCGTCTCGCCAAGTGGACGGACCTCGATATCATGCCCACCCCTGCGGCAGAGGGCTTAGCCATGCAGTTGATAGCCTATATCAACAAGGCCAATGTCCTGGGTGTCGGTTTAGGAGGTGCGACCACAAACGTCTATTCCATTTACGAGGAGAGATTCGTTCGCAGCGTCAGCGCAAATCTTGGGATGAGCTACAGCATCTGCAACGTCTTGAAGGAGTCCTCCGTCGAGAACATCAAGCGATGGATTCCGTTCGAGTTAAATGATCTTGAGCTGGAAAACAGGCTCTACAATAAAATGATCAGGCCGACGACCATACCCCAGACCCTTGAGGAGTTAATTGTAGAACACGCAGTCGCCAGGGAGGCTCTGAGGCTTGGATTGGAGCACCACAAAACAATAGCGACACGCCTCAAGGGCGTGAAGGTGGTTGATCGCGATCTTGCGGATATCCAATACGAAGTGGAGGAGACCTATATCAAGATGATTAACTTTCATATCATCGCGGGTACAGGTGGTCTACTCTCTCATGCCCCAAGGAGAGCCCAGCCCTTCATGATTTTAACAGACGCCTTCCAGCCCGAGGGAGTGACAAAGTTGTTCCAGGATAGCGTATTCATGATGCCCCACCTGGGGGTGCTCTCCACCGTCTACAAGGACGCCGCTTGGAGCGTCTTCGATAAAGATTGCCTTGTTAGGCTCGGAACAGTCATAGCACCGGTCGGTTCAGCTAGAGAGGGCGAATCAATCATGGATGTAGCTCTTGAGATGCCGGATGGGAGCAACATAAACATGGAAATGAAGTTCGGAGAAATAAAGAGGATAATGTTATCGGAGGGTGAGGAAGCCATGGTGGAAGTATCGCCACATAAGGGTTTTGATATCGGACCTGGCCCAAATAAGCCCTTGAAGACAGTGATTACAGGGGGAAGCGTTGGCGTGGTTATCGACACAAGAGGGAGACCACTTACTTTGCCTGATGAGAGTCAAGAAAGGCAAAAGAAAATTTTCGAATGGATCAATTCAATCAGTCTTTATCCCGAAGATCAGATGACAAGACTAATGGAGAAGTAAATTATGTCTCAGCAGAGGGAGAAGCTGTCGAAAGAGGCTCACGCATACACACCCGGCCTTAAAATTAAGGAACTAATGACGGTAAGGAAGGTTAGGATTTTACCTATCCCTGGAGACGTCCTTGTAGAAAAGGGGGACGCTGTCGATTTCGACACTATCGTAGCCAGAACAATGGTCCCAGGAGACCCACACATCGTAGAGGCCTCGAATTTTTTAGGTTTACAGCCAGATGAACTCCCCAAATATATGGTGAAGAAGACAGGCGACGTTATAGAGAAGGACGAGATTATGGCGCAATACATCGCCTTTTGGGGACTCCTGAAGAGATTCGTAAAGTCGCCGATAAATGGTATGATAGAGAACGTCTCCTCTCTTTCAGGCAGAATCACAATTAGAGAACACCCTACTCCTATCGAGATCAAAGCTTATATTCCGGGCGAGATCGTCGAGATAATACCTAACGAAGGAGCAGTTATCGAAGTAAACGCCACTTTTCTTCAGGGGATCTTTGGTATAGGCGGTGAGAGGCACGGTAAATTAACATTCGTCGTTGACTCACCTCAAGAAGCAATAACAGAACAGATGATAACATCTGAACACAAGGGGAAGATTATCGTTGGCGGATCTTTTATCACATTAGAGGCCCTGAAGAGAGCCATTGAAAATGGAATTACTGGGATTGTGATAGGTGGGATAAATGCCGCTGACTTGAACGATTTCTTAGGCTACAAGATAGGCGTAGCCATTACAGGTGAGGAGGAGATCGGAACGAGTCTGATAGTCACAGAAGGCTTTGGGAAGATGAGGATGTCCCAACGAACCTTTGAATATCTCAGGGCTTACGATGGGAAGGAGGTCGCAATAAACGGAGCGACGCAGATCAGAGCCGGGGTCATGAGGCCTGAGGTTATAATTCCTCACGAGGATAGGAGAAAAGAGACCTCTAAAACGATAGAACTAGTCGGAGGCATGAGGCATGGAACACCTATAAGGATTATAAGAGAACCCTATTTCGGGAGATTCGGCACCGTTGTTAGTCTACCCATAGAACTCCAAAAGGCTGAGACGGAATCTCTCGTTAGGGTAGTTGAGGTGGAGCTGGAGGACGGAGGACGGGTGATGGTACCGAGGGCGAATGTAGAGATCATAGAGGAATAACCCCCAATGTTCAGAGATGAAGAACTACCACCCGAAGAAGTAGACAAAGTATTGGAGAGTATCGCGAGAAAAGTCGTCGACCGCGAAATGGAGATGTACGCGAAATTCATACTAGGCATGAGTTGGCCCCTCGCCTTCATAGGAGGTCAGCTCGGCCGAGTCTTCATAAGCCCCTATCTATTTATCTTCGGAGACAAGGAAAACACCGTAAGTAAGAACATTTTCCTTTTCGAGAAAAAAGAAAATATCTTCAAGCTCATTGATAAAATAGATGAATTAACTGAAGAAAGAGAAGAATTAAAAAAAGAAGATTACAAAGGAAAAGAGAATGAAGAAGACAAATCTACCCTGTGGAAACGGTTTAAGGAGTTCATGCGCTTCTAGCAATTTCATGTGCGTTCTTCACAATGAATGTACGCTAGCACGATCTTAAGTGATAAAGTATTCGTAGGCTGTTTTTGAGACCCTCGATATGGCCTCTTCTCCTCTTGAAGTGGCTTCAGCGACTTCTTTCGATGCAGTTGACTCGATGTCTTCACCGACCAGGTTTTTCGTGAAGGCGCATAGTATATATGGATCACCATCCTTTGGGAATATTATCCCCACATCGTTGACAACGCCCATCACGGTACCAGTCTTGTGGGCCACCTCCACCTTATCCCTTGGCAAATGCCTCCAGATCCTGTTCTCACCAGTTTGACATCTTTTCATCAGCGCTATGATCTCTTCACACGAGGTTCTTGACGCTGCCTCTCCATTGTATATTTTTTCCAAGAGACTCATCATTTCGCGTGGGGTCGATACATTAACCACATCCATCTTAACCCTGCTAGGGCGGCTGATGATCCCTTCCTGTATCTTCCTCATCGTCTCGCCCCACAGCTGCATGGTTCTGTCTTTAGGATCGACATCGCCAAGCCCCACAAGCTCGAAGAGTATCTCTCGGCACGTCGAGATCTTCGTTCTTTGTAGCCCGAACTCAAGCATGGTATTGTTGACATCATCTTTCCCTACCAGGTCGACTATCATATCCGTCGCGGTGTTGTCGCTGATCATCATCATCAGGGTCCTGTAGTCCTTGATCGTTAACTCCAAACCCGGAGTCAGTTCTCTGAGGACACCCGAACCCGGGACCTTCGCGTGCTCCGTCATCTCCACCCTCTCGTCTAGGTCGATCTTGCCGGAGTCGACCTGTCTGTATAAGGTTACGATTACAGGAACCTTGAAGACGCTGGCCAGCTGGAAAAGGTCATCACCGTTCACAGTCGCTTCTTCTCCGCTTTTAAGGTGTTTCACGGCGACTCCGAACGTTCCCTTCAGCCCTTCTGCTATCTCCTTGATTTGTTCTTCAAGAGCCATTTAAACCACTTCGATGGGGAAGTTTGTTATCAATATTTATACCTTTTTTGCTCAGAAATTTAGATATCAAATACCAACTACTTTTTATAGCATAATTCTAATAAACGCCATCTTCGTTCAAAACGACCTGAATATCTTTATAGTTCAAACTCCATCGAATTAGATTCATAGAGACCAATCGAATTGGTCTGGCGATAAAATTATTATGATTAAGTTGATATGTAAAATGGTGTCTTCTTGTCGAAAATTGAGTATGATCTTGCCATTATGAAGGACGTCATGGTTAATATGCGCGATGGAATTCGGCTGGCTACGGACATATACAGACCTGCGATGAATGGCGAGATCGTTGAGGGCAGGCTTCCCACGATCCTCGAAAGGACGCCCTATAATAAGGAACAAACAGGGATGGTGAAAAAAGCTGAATATTTCGTCAAGAGAGGATATAACTTCGTAGCTCAGGATTGCAGGGGGCGTTTCAAGTCCGAGGGAGAGTTCTACGGGTACGCGAACGAGCCCCCTGATGGATACGACGCGGTCGAGTGGATAGCGGGGCAGCCATGGTCGGATAGGAAAGTGGGAACCATGGGGACCTCCTATGGGGGATGGGTGCAGAGCGCCCTCGCCCTCCTGAACCCGCCGCACCTCGCCTCGATGTTCCCGAACGTGAGCATATTCAACGCGGGCCTCCATTCCGTCAGACACTCCGGGGCCTTCGAGATGCGCTGGCTGGCCTGGTCATATAGCATGGCCACAAGCAGCAAGGAAGCTGCAAGCGATACGACTGTAGAGACAGCTTTCCTCGAGAACAGATTCGACGAGTTGATCACGCGCTGGCCGATAAAGAGAGGCGAGACACCGCTCAGGTTAACCCCCATATACGAAAAATTCGCATTCGACATTCTCACCCACTCCGACTACGACGAGTTTTGGAGGAGGACGGGTCGAGGATGGATGGGGGACGTTGAGGAGTACATGGACGACCACGCCGATGTCCCGATGTACTATTCGGGTTGCTGGTATGATTCCTACTGTAGGAGCACGACAGAGTTCTACGCAAAGATGTCGAAAGTTAAGAAGAGCCCAGTAAAGCTGATCATGGGACCTTGGACCCATGGAGATGCCGAAACCTTCGCACGGACATACTCGGGCGATGTCGACTTCGGACCGGAAGCCGCAATCGATTACAACGCCTTGAGGTTGAGGTGGTTTGACCAGACTCTTAAGGGAGTAGACACGGGCATACTCGATGAGCCACCAATTAAAATTTTTGTAATGGGCGGTGATAATGGAAAACAAAACAGGGAAGGGCGCTTAAACCACGGAGGGCAATGGAGATTCGAACACGAGTGGCCGTTATCGCGGACCGTATACACGAATTATTACCTCCACGAAGGAGGCCTACTAGGTACTAAACCACCAGACAAGGAATGCTCCTCGATAAAATATGTTTATGATCCCAAAGACCCGGTCCCTACTATAGGCGGAAATTTATCTGCCCTATCCACCCAGCTCCCTAAGCCGGAGTATTTTGATGTCATCGAGCGCTCATGGGGGGTCGAACGTGCTCGCGAACTGTACAAGATGTTGAGCGTTCCGCTGGCGAAGGTCGGAGCACACAACCAGATAGAAGCCCCGGACGTCTACGGTGCAAAACCACCCTATCTTCCTCTCTCATCGAGGCATGATGTCCTAGTCTTCAAGACGCAACCACTGAAACAGGATGTCGAGGTGACCGGCCCAATAAAAGTTGAACTCTGGGCATCTTCGTCAGCGGTCGACACGGATTTCACGGCGAAACTCATCGATGAGTATCCCCCAAACGACGATTATCCAAATGGATACGCAATGAATCTCACCGATAGCATCATAAGAGCGAGATACAGAGACTCATTCGAGAAGCCTAACCTTATGGAGCCAGGAGTGATCTACAGGTTCACTATCCAACCTTATCCGACGAGCAACCTCTTCAAGAAGGAGCATACGATCAGGCTTGATGTCTCCAGCAGCAACTGGCCAAGATTCGACCTAAATCCAAACACGGGAGAACAACCTAGTCTCAGCCACAGGACAGAGAAGGCGCTTAACGCGGTCTACCATGAACTAACCCATCCCTCCCACATAGTTCTCCCGATCATCCCAAAAGATAACCTGGGATAACCCTTCTTCTTAAAGGGATTCTATAATAAGTAGAACGTTTAACAAACAAGATTGAAAAGATTAGGCAAACGATAAATGGTAAGAGGAGTAAGCCATATCCATGTCGGATTTTGATATTCTGATCCAAAGCGCAAGAGTCGTCGATGGAACGGGGAATCCCTGGTTTCACGGCGATGTCGCGCTGAGCAGAGACCGGGTCGCAAGGGTGGCGCCTCCTGGGAGCATCGAACCTAGCGAGGCGTGTGAGGTTGTTGATGCAAAGGGTATGATTGTCTGCCCTGGCTTCATAGACATCATGAGCCACTCGATAACACCCCTGATGGTCGACGGCCGTTGCCTCTCGAAGATCACTCAGGGTGTGACAACCGAGATCATGGGCGAAGGTTCGACTCCGGCCCCCTTTGGGGGGAAAGTCGAGGAGCCTAAAAACACGTTCTTGGCGGAAAAAGCTCCCGAATGGATCGAGTTGATACCTACCTGGAACCGCTTCAGCGATTGGCTTGAAGCGATGGTCGAACATGGTGTGTCTCCAAACATCGGTTCATTCCTTGGCGGCAGTACTGTACGAATCTACGCCAAGGGGATGGAGATGGGACCGCCGTCTGGAGAAGAACTAGCGACCATGCGCCAGGTGGTGGCCGAGGCAATGAAGGACGGTGCGTTTGGCCTCTCAACCGCTCTGATCTACCCCCCCGGCGCCTACTGCAGCACGGATGAGCTGGTCGAGCTCTGCAAGGTCGTAAGTGAGTACAAGGGGATGTATATCAGCCATATTCGTTCTGAGGCCGATAATCTGATCCAAGCCCTTGAGGAGGCCCTGGATATTGGGCGTCGAGCCAATCTTCCGGTGGAGATCTACCACCTAAAGGCTTCCGGCAAGCGCAACTGGAGTAAAATGCAGAATGTCGTTGCCATGATTAATGAGGCACGGGAAAAGGGGATCGACGTGACCGCTGATATGTACCCTTACACGGCAGGGGGGACGGGCCTCACATCTGTCTTACCTCCGTGGGCGGCCGCTGACGGCAAGTTGTATGAGAACATACGCGACCCGGAGATGAGGGCCAAGATCAGGTCAGAAGCGATGAACCCTTCGGGCGACTGGGAGGCCATGGCTGATCTCATCGGCCCGGAAGGGGTGATGCCAATAGGATTCGAGAAGCCCGAAAACAAGAAGTACACAGGCAAACGTCTCTCGGAAATCGCGGAGTTACGCGGGCAGGAGTGGGTAGACGCCGTGTTTGATTTGCTCGATTCGGAGGAGCAGCGCATAAGCACGATCTACTTCTTCATAGACGAAGAGAATGTGAAGCTGCAATTGCAGCAGCCGTGGGTTGTGATATCGACGGATGCGGGTGGGGTCGACCCGGCATGGGCCAAGGAGAGGGGACCTCTCCATCCTCGCGCCTACGGCACATACCCCCGTGTGCTGGGGAAATATGTCCGTGAGGAGGGCGTGATCACACTGGAAGACGCAGTCCGCAAGATGAGTTCAGCAGTGGCCTCTAGGCTTAGATTAAGGGAGCGAGGCCTGCTTCGTGAAGGTTACTACGCCGATGTCGTCATCTTCGATCCAAGAACGATTAACGATTTAGCAACTTTCGATAACCCGCATCAACTTTCTGTCGGCGTCCATGACGTTTGGGTGAACGGTGTACGGGTACTAGATAATGGGGTACATACAGGATCCAAACCTGGGAGGATAATGTATGGGCCAGGCTGGATGGAACAGTGACAACCACTTCTCATATCATCAAATGTATCGACATTACATTTGAACATAGGCCTCCGTAGGCTACGGCCCTGTTACACGAAGAGATTTTGAAAAGACGCCTGTCTCCTGACCGATTCTTCACTACATATGTCTAAGGAATCAGGTTTAAGACCTGATAGAGAAGGCCATCAGTTGGCTCGGATCCTTTCTTTTGAGGGCCGACCATCAACAATTGGTAACATTTATACCATAAATCTTTAGGTGAAGTTCCCCTCATGTGCGCACGTGGGTTCAGATCTCACAGCCGGCGCAATGTCTTCCCAAGTTGGGCGTTCGTTATGAAAAAAAAATTCACGTTAAGCAACAGGAACGGTTTTGTATAGTAGCATAGACCTGCTGTACACGGAAAAAGGGTGTTCTTAAAAACAATTACTTCGTTTGATCGCGTCTATTAATTGAAATAAAATGCTTGTTAACGATATAGTTAACATAGGCATTGTAACCAACGGAATTTCTTTCCATTTCAACATCGCTTAAAACCCGCATCTCCAGCTCTATCTTCGCCCTGATGGGATTGAGGTTTTCGTCGAAGGCTTCTTCTGTTATAGTTAGGTCGGTAAACCGAACGGGTATTAGCCGAGAGGCTCCGCAAATAAATAAAACCGTGGGCCACTCGCCGGATTGTTTGCGTTCGTCAAATGACTGCCCTCTGGGCGAATCAAGAGTGTGGTAACGTTCGGGATACATCATCATCTCCAATGCGGACAGCGTGGGGAGTAGACCCTTTTTCACGGTTCGAGTGTGTTCAAGTTGGTCTGTTGAGTCAAGCTCCAATGTCAAACTAATTGTCTCTGACGGAGGCATCAATGCATGCAAATCTCTCTTAGTGTGTTCTGGCACATCTGAACATGTTTCAACTGTTGGATGAATCAATTTTCGAGTCATCTTTTCGGGGTTGTATTGGAAGAGGACGATGTTTGAGGCATTTTGACCTCCTTGTCTGAACTCTATAAATCCGCCTTTACTGACCCTTGGTCGACGCGGGGGACCAGATGGCATGGCACATCTCCTCATCTGAACCTATATTCTTATATTGAAGTACATGCTAACGGCATTTCTACAAACTCGGCTCCTCGGGTTCAGTGACGCTCGTGTCTCTCTCCCAGCCTTCATTCTCCAGCTTGATTTTCTGTATGGCTACAGCGCTCCCGTTGGCGTCAAGCTCTGGCAGAGCCACGTACTCTGATACCCAGCATCGATAAATGATATATGCTAAAGCCAATTGGCCGGCCTCATTGTACATTTCTATTGTGATGTCTTTTCGGAAGTCCTTCAGCGAAACCTCCGAACCGAGTCCGGTACCGAAGTTCCAAACCTTGTTTGCCCACTTCTCGAACTCTAAATCGTGGGTGACCCCGCGTTCCAACACGATGGGATCATAAACCGTCTGACCCGGCGACTTCCGAGTAGTGCTTGGGTCCCCTCCCTCCCGATGTGTGATGACCTCGGTTGTACGCCTGAGAGGGCCGATCTTCGACACTCCAGCTACATATCTGCCGTCCCATTTTATCCTGAACTTGAAGTTCTTGTATGGGTCAAATCTGTTCGGATTTACAGAAAACTGCGGTATAAGACCACCTCCAATTAGAATCTGTTCATCTTCTTTATTTAATCACCTCTCATTATGGCAAAAGTGTTTTAGACGAAGCACGCGCTCAATTTATCCTTTACAATGAAGTCAAAGTCAACAGTTCTAGTCATAGCTACTGTGCGATTGTTTACGAGATTTATTGGGGTTTATACGTGATTGCGTGACTCGAATAAAACCTCGTCGATGTGTATCGATTTATTAAATATTTTGATGCCTTCATTGTTTCATTGAAGTTAAATGGTTGTATTAAAGATAGTAAAAATGGTTGAGTATTATGAATGCAATTATTTCGTTCGTGGTAATTTTTGTATGTGAACATTGAATTTTCAGTATTGACTAATGATTTATTAGAAGCGTAAGGGTCATGGCTGGAGACGATTCGCCGAGCAATTATTCCGAAGAAGGGGAGAGGTCCAAGGCGAGATCCGATGTGGACCCCTTGGCGGATTTATTTCAGCTGGAGAAAGAAAGGTTACAAATTGATGAAGACGATATAATCATAATAAATAAGTTATTCAATGATGTCAGTGATTTTTATAAATTAAAAGAGAATATTAAAGTCGTTTTAAAAGAAAATTATATGAATGAAAAGGAAATAGAAAATTTTTTCACAAGGTTGATAAGAGGAGACTCTTCAAGAAAATATACTTTAGGTAAAAAAGTGGATTCTTCGAATCATAGGACGCTATGGAAGTTCATCTTCGAGCTACCTGAGATGATTAAAAGCAGGGCCTTGAGAAATAGGACTTATCAATATAACATAGAAAACTTGCACGTTTAGGCTCAGGAAATTGGAGCGTTTCCAAACGCCGACTTTTTACATCGGCGGGTTCTTTCTCAAGAAACATATTCTGCAGATTGATTATCACATTTTTATAATTTGACCAATATGTTGAACTCTTGCATTATCTCCTTGTATCGGTTGCGTATTGTGACTTCGGTGACTTGCGCCGCCTTCGCCACATCCCCCTGGGTAAACTGAGCGTCTGTGAGCTGTCCGGCTATGTACATCGCGGCGGCCGTGATACTTGAGGCTGCACGGCCATGGGTCAGGCCAGACTCTGCCGCCCGATCCAGGATGTCCTTGGCTATGAGCTCGGCGTCCCCAGAGATGGATAGCCGGTTAACCAAGCTGGAGAGATGGTCGTGGGGGCTGAAGCGGGGGACGTCGGCGTCAAGCTTCCGCAGCATTTGGCGGTAAGCCCTGCTCTGCTCCTTGACCGATATGTCGGCCGCGCTAGCGACCCTTTCAAGGCTCCTTACGACGTTGCACTGCCTACACGCCATGTACACTGATGCTGCGGCCACCGACTCTATTTTCCGACCCTTTATGAGCCCTTTGTTTATGGCTCGACGGTAAAGCACCGAGGCTGTTTCTTGCACATTCCTGGGAAGATTGAGCTTGTGAGCGATTTTTGTGATCTCCGTTAGGGCGTACGTGAGGTTACGGGAGGTTGAGTCGGAGACCTTTGACCTCCTGTGCCACTTCCGGATCCTGTTGACCTGCGCCATGTCCTCGGGCTTGAGCAGTCTCCCCTGAGCGTCTCTACCCCGCCAGTCGATGATCGTGGAGAGGCCCCTGTCGTGAACCGTCCACGTCAGCGGCACACCGGTTCTCTCACGCTCTCCCCTCTGCTTTTCGTCAAACGCCCTCCACTCGGGTCCCACGCTGACCATATTGGAGGAGACAACGTATCCGCACTGCTCGCAGACAAGCTCGCCAGCCTCGTAGTCTCTTATCAGATCAGAACTCCCGCACTCTGGGCACCTTTCGGGAGCATTGAAACTATCCAACTGACAACGCTCACAGAGGAACTACATGAACGGAAACGACCTGTATAATTTAAACATGCTTGATTCGAAAAGGGCTGCGTACGTGCCTTTTGGATTCTTGCGCCTAGTTTGGATTTTGCGTCGTCAAGCGCGCTGGTTGTAGGGGATGTACTTCCGATAGAACTCGTGGAACTGGGATAAGGGATACTCTTGGCGGGCTACTCTCGCCTCGTATGGATACTTAACTATAATTGACTCTTCGCCCGCTTGGTGGATTATGTCCCAGGAACCGGGAGGGTTTCCCAGTGCCCGTAGCCTCATGACCTTATTTAGTCCGAGCTCGATGAGTTTTGACAGGGAGGCCGCCCAGCTTGGAAAGGTGTTAGCTTGTCTCCCGCCTTTCCGTGTGTCCATGTCCAGGTCAACTATCTTGGTTGAGGCCGGTTTCGGAATCCCTCCCACCTGCTTCCCGAGGTTCTCGAGGTCGGTCCTGTCCTTTACGAGGAGGAACTCGCCGAACCGCCTCACGGGGGCGAAGAGCTCCCTGTCGCCGTAGACCACCACTACGTCATACCCTTCTTCGCGAGCGCGGGAGTGAAGCGAGACGATCCTGCGGCGATAGGTATCAGCGGGTATTATCGGCTCGACGGTCGGTATGCCGAAATCTGGGAGTTCCAAGTCGACGAGCTCGGCGTGGTATCCCATCGATCTCCCCATTAGACTTGTTCAAAATAATTAGAAGTTTGCCCCACATAACCCTCAGGGACTCTTCAAGCCCATCCTCAGGTTCTTGAGGGCCTCCAGCGGATCGTCGCTCCCGGTTATTCTGGAGCCGACGACCAGCCTGTCTGCACCGGCCTCGATTACCAGCCTTCCCGTCTCCTCGTTTATCCCCCCGTCGACCACTAACGGCTTCGAGGGATAGGCCTCCCTCAACCATTTCACCTTCCTGACAGCTCCTGGATCGAATTTCTGCCCTCCTTTACCAGCCAAAACGGACATGAC
>Ga0209427_10003410_pt1 | contig 18649 bp, 13 predicted proteins | sample DeeMarSWOR136_30_FD_187465 | JGI IMG/M metagenome (GOLD analysis project Ga0209427, IMG submission 187465) | Marine sediment microbial communities from White Oak River estuary, North Carolina - WOR-1-36_30 (SPAdes) (version 2) | ecosystem: Environmental > Aquatic > Marine > Intertidal zone >...
AATTAAAATCCTCTAACCTAGGAATGCTCTTCTTAATCAACTCCTCTCTTTTAAGCACATACTCATCAACACCAAACTCAGCCTCAACACCAAACACAACCCTATCAATCATACTCTTAACACTTGCTTTACTGAATTTCCTAGGAGGAGTAACAAACTCAATATCACGAGACCTGTAAGTATTAGTATAATCATCCTCAAATTTCAATCTTAAGTTATGATCACTCCCAGCCATATGATCATTATCAATGACAGCAATCCCATGCTTTCCTTCATCCTTAAAATATTTACTATCCGTTCTAATCCTGACTTTATCACCTTTTTTAAAACCAGTGTTATTTTGTTTGCTAGCTTCAAGCACTCTATCAACCAAACTCTCAGTAAAAGCAACATAATCATCCCTGGTCTTAACATCAGTATGATGCTTAATATCAACTATCCTCTTAAAATAAGATCTTGGAACATAATAACCATGACCATCCTTAGCCTTCCCCTCACAACCATGACCACTAATATATTTTTCAAACTCAACACCAAAAAAATCAACATCTCCATAACGAGTAAAATTAATTATCTGCCCTTTTAAACCAGTTAATTTTTTATCACGATAATCTTTTTGTGCAATAACACGGTCACCTACCTTGAAATCCTTAGAATCTAAAATCATACAAGAATCACCTAAAGAAACATCAAGCCTTTTCTCTAACCCCTTAATAATATTCATAGCAACCAAAGCATAATCAGGCTTATTCTTCTCTAATCTTTTCAGGCTTTTATCTAACCTCTCCAGATAAATCTTCTTATCATCTTTCAATTGATTATACTCTCTAACCTTATCCATCAAACTCATTTCAAAGCCTCCTCAACATCAGACACATCATCAAATCTTTTCTTAAAGAAATCTAGAATCTGGGATTTAGTGTAATAAAATTCTTTTAACTCAGCAACCCCTTTTTTTATTAGTCTAGCTCTTCTTAACCTGTACCTATTCAAGCCTGATTCTACCTCAACTTGTTTCACAATCTCCTTAACCAGTTTTTTAGCTTGTTTTTCAGTTCCAAGTCTTTTACTACAATTAACCAATTCTAAGTTAAGAGCTAGAAAAAAACGAGAATAATCATCCCCAAACTTTACTCTAAACCTAAAAGGTTCATATGAACAAGGGAGGTATATTTTAGTAATTCTTGCACTTCCATGGTGCCTGCACTTGTCATAATATATGCTGTCCTCACGTAGTTTGACCTTATCCCACTTCCTAAAATTAAGAAAATACCTTTTATCAGTTTTAATAAGTTCTTCAGCTAAACCATTAATAAAACGCATATAATCCTTTTTTGTACCTATATTATCTGTTAGGTTCCTTTTCTCAAGTTTCTTAAAATAAACAGTATAAAGATAAAGACCATGTCCACGTCTTGCTCTTCCTCGACAGTCACCCCCTTTAACATTTTTCTCCCACTCAATTCCATAACCATCACAATAGCCAAGGTAGGTATGCACAATTTTTCCTTGTAAACCAGCAATTTTATCAAACCTATAATTATTATTCCTAAGACCTAGAACAAGGTCTCCTAAACGAAGGTTTCTTGGCTCACGCAGATTATAAGATATCAATACATTTGTTCTTCTCTCTAGCTTATCAATGATACTATCAGCTACTGATTTATAATCAAAAAACACATCCCCCAAAGCCTTTATTTCTTTATCTAATCTATCCAGCAAAGCCTTACTATCTTCCTTTATTCTAGTGTACTCCTGAATGTAATCCATCAAGCTCATTTCAAAGCCTCCTTAACATCAGACATGTTGGATAATTTTTTCTGAAAAAAATTTAGAATATACTCATCATCAAAGCCAAAGCTCCTTAATTTAAAAACACCAATTCTTACAACCTCTCTTCTTTTGGTCTCATACTTTTTCAAATCAGGCTCAACCTCGGCAACCAGTTTTTCTACTAAGGCAGTGATGCTTGATTTATCCTGTTTACTCATTTGTTTTTTAGGGAAAGCATACTCTAAATCAGCAGTTCTGTATAAAAGAGTTCCTGGGCGGGTTTCAAACTCCACTGCGTATTCAAAACCATCTCTTAAATTACTATCTTCTTTAACAATTCCAACACCATGTTTTCTTTGATCTGAATAACGGCTGACTTCCCTAACCCTTACTTGGTCACCAATCTTGAATACACCATTCTTTCTTTCCTTACTAGCCTTAACAACCCTTTCAACTAAATCATTGGTAAAAGCCTTGAATTCTTTCTGAGTTTTAATATCAGTACTGAGCTTATTAACTAGCTTCTTAAGATAAGATTTAGGAACCCACCAACCATGACCTTTCTTAGCTCGACTCCAGCAATCATAACCTTTAATATCTTTTTCAAACTCAACACCAACAAAATCAACACTACCAAAAGGGCCAGTAGAATTAATTATCTGCCCTTTCAAACCCTTAATAGGTACCTTATTATTACCAACAGCACAAGTATTATTTATACCAACAACACGGTCACCCACTTTGAAATCCTTAGAATCTAAAACAATATAAGAATCACTAAAAGAAACATCAAGCCTTTTCTCAAGCCCTTTAATAATTTTTTTGACAACTGTTTTATAATCGGGTCTAACCTTCTCCAACTCTTTTAGTTCTTTATCTAACTTGTTCAGATAAATCTTTTTATCGCTTTTTAATCTATTATATTCTTTTACAGCATCCATTAATGACATAAAGCCCCTCCAGTCTTAGGTGCTTGGCCTTTTCTCTGCTTTATGGTTGTTACTAGAGTATTGCTTAAGCATGCCTTTTAAGTAGGTGTCTGGATTCTTTATAACAGCCTCTGTCACTGTGAACTTGTTCTGCCCATACAGTTTCAAGGCATGGATGTATCTCTCAAACATGGCTTCACATAGCTCGCTAGGACTCTGCTCACTGTTAAAGGCTTTTTGCTTTAAGTACTCAATCGCTTTCTTATTAAAACTTAAGTCTATGCCTGTCTGCTCATAAATTTTCTTAGAATAAATCCTAACAGCATCATCCATTATTAGTTTTATTAATTCTTTTCTTGGATTAGCAATTACTTGTTCTGTAATGGTGAATTCTTTTATATTGGTTGATGGTAGTTCGTATAGATAATCCAAAAGGTATTCCTCTATTACTCCTACCAGTGCTCTTGCTCCTGTTTTTTCTGTGGCTGCTTTTTGCGCAAAAGCCTTCAGAGCTTCATCTGTAAACTTTACTTTTATCCCAAAGGCATCAAAGTCATTATGATACTGCTTAATAATTGAATCCTCGCTTTTCTTTAGTATCTGATATAAATCATCTGCTTCTAAGTCATCCAAACCTACTCTTATAGGGATTCTTCCTATGAGTTCAGGTTCAAAACCATAATCAACTAGGTCTTCTGCTCTTAGGTAATCATGCCAATCACTTTTTTCAGGCTCTTCTATTTGTGCCTTATACCCTAAGCTTCTCAATTCTTCTTCTGTTAGAGGAGACTCAGCAGGCTTTTTTTCTCTCACCAATCCACGTTTTTTCTTCACAATGTATTCAAGACCTGGAAAAGCTCCTCCTACTATGAATAATATGTGCTTAGTATTTATGATTGGCTTTTCAATTTTTATTCTTCCATCTGGTTGTTTTTTTACTGCTTTCATTAATACTAAAGGATCGCCGTTTCCACTTACATCTACCTCTGTTTCTTCCATTAGTTTTAACAAGCCATGCTGGACTTCTGCTCCTCCTACATCCTTGGAAAAGGTGAACTGCTTTCTTAACTTGTCAACCTCATCAATATAGATTATTCCGTACTGTGCAAGTTCTTTGTTCTCATCAGCTGACAGGTACAGGTCTTTGACCATCTCTTCAACATCTCTTCCTACATACCCCGAGGCTGTAAACTTGGTAGCATCCTCTTTTATAAAGGGAACCCCTACTAGTTTTGACAGTTTTTGCACTAGATAGGTTTTTCCTACACCTGTGTTTCCTATCATTAAAACGTTTTTCTTGATAAAAGCATCAGAGTCATTCCCATTCTCCTGCACTTTCTTGATACGCCCATAGTGATAACAGATAGCTATGGCAAGGTATTTCTTGGCTTTCTCCTGTTTAATAACATACTTGTCCAAGTACTCTTTGACTTCTTTTGGCTTCATATCAAAATCTAGCTTTACAGGCTCTGGATTGTTTTGTTGATTCATGTCTTGAGTTGGCTCACCACCACCTTGGGCTCTTAGCATGTTATCTATATCTTCTTTTTCTTTTTGTTCTCTAATGGCTTGCTGCTTTTCTCTTTCTTCACGTTGTCTCCTCCAGATATCTTCAAGATTTAAAGGTTTTTTATCCTTCATTTTTTATCCCCCCTTCTTTTTCTAACTGTGTAAAAAAGTCTTGGTGAAATTTTAGTACTGAATAAACAAAAACATCCTTGGGTAAGTACTCAGGGTCTTTGGCCTGCTTCAAAATATCTTTTTTGTATCTTGGGTTCTTTATCATGTTATGATAGACCAAGGCTCCGACTAGATATTTTACGTCGCTCACATGACTACAATAAGCTATTCTTTCTTCTACTCCTTGCAAGTATTCAATCAGATTTGAAGCAGCTATTAAGGCATCTAAATCAGCACCTTTGAAATGCAAAAACACATCCTCTTTCATATTATTTGGTGCTGGTTTTGGTTTTTTCTGTTTCTTCACAGCTCCTTTTTTCTGCTTCTTAGGTTTAAGATACAAGGAATCATACAAAACACTGAAAAAATCATGATAAACAGCCCCTGCTACTTTGGTGCTTAGTCTTCCGAGCTCATCAGAGGGCTCATACTCATTATTGCCAGTTATGCCACTAGCTAAATCAGCCATTATAAGCTTTTGAATACAGGCATCACTTCTTCTCAAATAACTATTAGTAGTATCTCTTCCTAGGTGCTCGACTAGGTAGGAGGCGATTAGGTTGTCTTCAAGGCTTCCTTTAAGCCTAGTAAAGTCCATGTACTCAGATGATTTTTCAAGGATAGAGGCTAGTTTTCTAACAGGGTCAAACCCTAATTTGGGTATTTCTATTTGTTCCTCTTCATATTCTTCTTCTTTATCCAGTATTTCTAATAAATCACTCTTGCTCATTTTTTTCCTCCGCCTATTATCTTCAATCTTTGGGAATAACAATTACACACTTTCTTGATAGGATTATAGCCTAACCTAAAGTCCAAATCAGAGGTGTACTTTAACACTCCATTAACAGGTTCTCCGTATTTAGCAGGGTTAAGCACGGTCTTAACCTCATTCACCATTAATCCCCCTATAACCTGGTTTGACATAATAACAGAGGGCTGAGGAGCTAGTACACAGCTCTGTCTTGCTCTTTGCTCTGCCTTCTTAGCATGTTCACGAATGTTAAGCTGGCAGTCCATGCAAGAAGTCTTACCAGGCACATAGACTGCTGCTTGGCCTGCTCTGTAATCTGTGCCTCCGCTTATAAGAGGAATCTTGTTCTTAGCAGCGTATTCATTAATCATGGCTCTTGTTACAAAATTATCTACACAGTCAAGGATTAAGTCATACTTAAGTTTAAGCTTGGTTTTAGGTGTGAACTTATCAATAATAGCGTTGGTTTTTATAAATCCCCTCCCCACATTTTTCAGCTTCTCAGCCAAGGCTCTTGCTTTCTCTTGACCAACAGCATCATAATAAAGTATTTGCCTGTTAAGATTAGTGTCCTCAACAACATCAAAGTCCATGATATCAATCTGGCCAACACCTAGATGTGCTAATCCTAAGCCTGCGAAGCTGCCCAGGGCTCCTGCACCTATCATTAAAACCTTTTTGTCATTAAACTCTCCTAACTCTCTTGGCTTGGCTTGCCCATTTATTTTATAAGTAAACCTGTCAGCATTCAAAAGGTTATAATAAACAGGGTTCTTTAAGGGCTCCATATCTTTCATCAAGATTTTTTTAGTCTCCTCAGCAACAATGCCTCCAAGCACCATACTAATAAATTCGTCTTGGAAATGAGCATAAAACTCTGGGAACAATAACACAACATCTCTTCCTTCATCATTATAGTTTCTTAGCTTGCCAAACCCTTCCATGCATGAGGTTACTATTAAAGGGGTATTGGTTTCAACACAGTAATCAAGGCAAAGAGCCTTTGACCTAGGATTATTAGTCGCATCAATAACTAAGTCTGATTTTTCTAGGAAGTACTGTGAAGCATCACTAATCAGGTCTGTGTTCAAACCATTAACTCTGACATTAGGATTAATCTCTGCAAGTTTTTGCTCTAAAGACTTAACCCTGCTTTTACCTCTTAGCTCAAAGTCAAGGAACATGTCTCTCTGAGCTACACCGCTATCTATTAGCCTCATACTACCAACTCCCAGGGCAACCAAGGGAATAACAATGTACTGGGCCAAGACATCAGAGCCAACAATGGTTACAAGGCTTTCCTCTAGTTTTTTCTGGTCCCATCCTTTTATTAGCTCTTGTCTGCTATATCTGTTGAGCTCATTAATCTGAGTCATTTTTTACCTCCTGGCTTGTAGTTTTTAAGCAACTCATCTGTCTCTTCATCTTCTTGCTTTAGCTTGTTTTTAGCAAACTTATCACCCTCTACTTTCTTAAAATAGTCATTTGTTAAGTATGAAATCTTGTGTCCTGGCTTATTATTCCAAACATCTTCCTCCCACTTAACACCATAAGTCCTAGAACTTTCTTTTGAAAAATCCATAACTTCAAAAACAATGCCATCCACGCCTTTTCCTTTGAAGTACTCTGTATTTTTGACTCCAACAACAAAATCTCCTATCTTTAATCTATCATCAAGGCTTTTCTTATTCTTAGAGCTAGCATCAGAAGGCTTACTATCACTTGCTTTCTTAACAAAAGAGGTAGGAATATAAGCGCCATAACCTTGCTTAGCCTTACCCCTACAATTATGACCATCAATATATTTATCAAACTCAACACCAACACCATAGTCTTTAACCCTTACCAGGCCTAAATCAACAACTTTTCCTCTTAAACCAATTAATGGCTTTCCTTCATAGTCTTCTTGTGCAATAACAATATCTCCAAGCTCAAACCCATCACTAGGCTTATTGGCTGCTTTACCAGGAGACTCGTAATCAATGAATTTCTTAACATAATAATAAGGAAAAGTTGCTATTTTTTGTGGTAAAACATGTTTTTTGTCCTCTTCGAATTTTATCTCGTAATGAATTGCATCGTCTGATGTAGTTGGTGCAAGAACCTTGCTTACTTTGCCTTTTCTAAAATTATATTTAACATCTCTAGGCTCTAGAGAGGATATAATTACAGGGTCTCCAACTTTGAATACCTCATCAAGAGAAGATTCAGCTTGTTGAGCACTTGCCTGAGACTGCTCTTTGCCTGTTTCAGGTTTTTGTTGTATCTCTGGTTTTTTCATATACTTTTTTTGAGGTTGTTTTTCAGCAGGCTTTGTAACTGGTTTCTTCATTGGCTTGGTTTCTGATTCTTTTAGCAGTTCTTCTAGTTCTTGTTCTTCTTTTTCAGTATGAGCACTGATTACCTTGTTTACATAACTCATAAGGGCTTTCTCTCTTGTTTTAGGATTAATAAAGCCCTTCATGAATTCAAGAGTTGATTGATCATACTCACCAACATAGATTTTGCTCTTAATAAAGAGTTTATCTCCATCATAGATGACTGTGCCACCTGTTCCTATTAGTTTATCATTGGCTCCAAGCTGACCAGCAGATATGATTGCTTGCTCCAAGGTAAAATCCTTATTTTTAAGTAGTTGATTCAGAACTTTTCCACTCCATGACCTATAATTGGAATGTACTTGGTAATCATCTGCATATTCCACTATCTCATCTGCAAAGTCTATGACTAAAGGGTTTATTCCGTTCAGAATAGATATGTATTTTAGGAGGGTTTGGTTCTGTTCATGTGCAGCTCCTGCTATTATAAAGTCAGTCATAAACCTAATGGCTTTCTCATCATTGGTTTTCTTTAGGTCCTTGTAGATGTTGTTTGTTATTCTATTTGAAATAAGTTTTTTTAGTTTAGGCAAGGTTGCATACTCATCAGGCACTAACTGGCCTGCTTCTTTAATAGCCTTTTCAAGCCCGCTTTCTTTTGTGAATATATTGCATAGTACTTTGTCTAGGAATCCAGCAAACTTATTGCTGGTGTATTCATAATCATTAAGGTACTCTATTGCTTTTCTAGTAAAGACATGGGTAATTTTCTTTAGGCTGGGCTTTTTTCCTTTTGTCTTCTCTTCCTCTGCTTCTGTACCAACAGCTGTACTGTAGTGTACTCTTCTACCATGCCCAATAGTAGTTGGGGTTGTATACACAGGGTGTCCAACTGGTGTGCCATAAGTATAATCATACCCATAGTCATATCCATACTGCCAGTTCTGTTTTCTTCCACCCCTAAATGTTCTTTGCAGCCAGTTAGGGAAATCAATCTTGGCTTTAATCTCTTTTCTTAGTTCTTCTTCTGTGAATGTAATATCATCTGGTACTTCTATAACCTTTACTGGCACTTTACTCTTGTACTGCTTTTTCTTGCCAGAAATAACATCTTCTTCTAGTACTGCTATTTCTCCGTAAGGTTCACTAGCATTATTATTAACCACAATACTGTAGCAGTAGCCTATCATCTTGGTCTCTTTGACTTCAAACTTTGAGAGCCCTATCAAGTCATTAAGTAAGGCTAGAGCTAGCTTTTTTGGGTCTTTGCCATCTGGTTTTATACCATATTTTTTAAGTAGACTAATGGCTGCTTCATTATCTTGTAACAAGTATTCGATTACTGCGTCTTCCTGGTCTTTTCCATTAATAACTATTTTATCTTCCAATATTTTCTTTTCAGCTGTGCTCTCAATCAGATTCAGGGCCTTCTTGGTGGGCTTCTCAGTGTTAAGTGAGACAGAGTTAAGCACAGTATAGATGTTATTATCATCTGTACCTGAGTGAAAGGTGCCAAAATCAGCATGATTATGAATCCATCCTAGTATCTGATAATTCTTTTGTTTATTCTTATTTATCTGTTCAACCTCTCTGGTTGCTAGTGCAACCTTGGCTCCTTCTACTTTTACAAAGGCAGATGAGACATCCTGGTCCTTGGCTAGGATTAGGTCTCTTACAATGTTCTGCTCATCATCCTTTTTTCCAGCTATAAAGCCATACCACTCATAGGCCTGTCTTCCTATTTCCTTTACTAAAGGGCCATAGGCCTGTGCTTTTTCAAGGGCTTTGGTAGTTATGGGTATCTCTACTGGAATGATTATGCTTTCTTCTTGGTTTTTGGCTTGAGATGTTTGTAACAGTTCTTCTAGTTCACCTTCCTCTTCTTGCACTGGCTGGTTTTTTGCCATTAAAACACCTCCTTAAGCTTCTTCAAAAGATTTTCTTTATGAACATTAGTGATGGGTAATTTTTTTCTCTTGATTTGTTCCTTGCTTATTTTTCTGTTGCTAAAATTACCTGCTCTATGATAAGGACCGCAGGATTGTGTATAACCACTTAAAAGTACGTTTCTTGCATCAGATAGCAGAGTAGCTACTTTGCTGGCATCATCAAGTCTACCAAGCTTAGACCTACTATATGTTCCCATACAAATGGTTTGCCAAGGATCATAGTAACTTAGGAATGGGTGAGAATAAGTTTCAATTACACGTGGATCTCCTACTTCAAACCTATCTTTATCCCTATTATAATACACCCTAACAGCAACCCTGCACTTACCAAAGCGATAATATCTATCTTCAGAAGGGTTTTTTACATCTTTTAGTACATGCTCTGGAACATGCGCATACACATAGTAATCAGACCCGTGTTTCTTAAAGCCAACATTACCTGCATCATATTCGGTTTTTTCAAAGAACTTTTCTAAGGCTTTGTTCTGCTCTTTTAGCTCCCTGATTTGGTTTATCTGTTCTTCAAACTCATCAACTGCTTGCACATTGAACTGAGCTTCTAACTTATTCTGATAAGCATACTCAACCTCATCCACAGTGGTGTGTTGAATTAGTGAGTAGTTCTGTTTTCCTATGTTTATACATATTCCTTGCTCTCCTTTAAAAGGAGACAGTCTGTAAACAAGGCCTTTAAAAACCAGTACATCATTGTTACCCAGGATATTTGTAAGCTCTGTATCAGGGCTTTGCTTTTTTCTTTTAGCTACAGGTTTTTGCTCTAGGATGCCTGTCTGCTTATAGTAGTTGGTTAATAATGAGTCTAACTCTAAATCCTCTTCTGGAGTTAGCTCTGGCTCTTGTGCTTCTGGGGGCCTGAGTTCTTGTAGGAGTTCTTGTTTTATCTGAGAAACATCAACTTTTAGCTCATCTCTGTCAACAGCATCCATCACCAGCTTGTCTATGCTTTTTTTCTGTTTATCTTCTTCTATAGTTTCTCCTTTAAGAAGAGCATCAACTCCATCTCTGTCTTCCATGAATAAAGGGAATACCTCATAGAGGATAAAGCGCAGAACCTTGTTCTCATCAACATATTTTTGCATCTCTCTATTACTTTTCATCTCTTGTTTTAGTCTCTCTTCTATAAAGGACTTTTTATAGTGAAAGATTTCTTCACTGTTTAGGCCTAGGTAAAACTTTTCTAGCTCATCCAAAGTGGTGCTTGGATATAATCCTAGTTCTAGTTTTCCTGCTCTTACAAAGCCGTCCCTACTTTTTCCCTCTGCTATTTGATAAACTTGGTTCTGGAAAATAACAAAAGGGGGTTTTTCTGCTAGCTTTGCAAAAAAGGTTTTAGGTATCATTATAATCCTCACATATAAAGTTTTAATCCGCCTTCTTGGTCTTGAGCTACAATTATTTCAGCTTCTTTGTAATTTAGTCCAGATTGGGACTTCTTGGCCACAAGGTAGTCTGCTAATTTTTGTGAGCCTTTTGCTGGTTCATCATTCACTGTAACTCCATATGCTTCTCTCATCTCTACCTTGATTCTGTCTGCTATTCTTGCGTTTTTTCTAGTTAGCTCTGGCTCATTTACTGCATACTTGATTACTTGATCTATAGTTGCATCTGACAGTTCATCCGGTAGAATTAGCTTCACTGATTTTTCACTTGAACTCCCTGGCTTTATCTTAATTACTCTTGGCAACTCTGCTTGTACTTTCTCGTCAAGACTGATTGCTTTGTTTGCCTCTTCTTTTGGTTTTGTTTTTTCCATCTTCTTACCTCCTTATCTTTTTATATAATTTTTTCCAAATTTTTTGTAACGCAGCTTGGCTGCAAATACTTCTTCCACAAGGGGAAAGGTCTTTCTTAGGATTTTGTAGGCTTTTTCCCATGCTTCTGGCTCTGCTTTTCCAGAAACTCCTATCTCTATCTTCTGGCTCTGGTCACCTAAGGGATAGCAAAGAATCCCTGGTTGGGCATGGTCTCCATGCCCTATGGTCCCTCCTGTGAATATGCAGTATGGAATAATGTATTTCCCTGCTTGTTTTCCTAGTTTAAAGCCCAGTTTTTCAGGTTTTGCTCCTTCTTTCTCTGGTATGTTTAGATCTATGATTGCAAGCGCATATACCTTTTCTTCAAGCTTGGTTTGGGCTTCTTGATAGGTTTGGGCAAAGTCAACATTTATGTTATTTATTTTATCAAAGAAAAGTTTTGCACCTACTCTGTTCATTAAATCGTCTTCAACTATTAGGAGTTCTAATGGTGTCTTGGTGTTCAATTTGTGCCTCCTCTTTGTTTTATTTGTATTTTCCCCCTTCACAATGGTAAAGTGGAAAGGGAAAAATATATATTTTACGTACATACAAGCATTATAACACGTTTTATATATACTTCGTCTCTACTTAGTGAGTTCAAGTTCATCCCCCATTACTCTTGTTACATAATCAGTCAAAAGCTACATTATTTATACTATTGTTGTAGAAAAATCTACAACAAATTTAATTAAGGTTTTTGAGTCAAGTTCGAGCTTCCCTTCTTTCTGAAGTTCTTTCTTACTCATCTTATCTCAACCTTTCAATTTTTCATCTCACACAGTATCTTTTGTCAAATTCTTGAGCTTTTATTCTGCCTGGATAGACAAATCCGTCAGGACCAATAGTATAAACCACTGATCTAGCTTCCTGCCTAACAGGGAAAAGTTTTTTCTGCTGCTCATTTTTTCTTTGGCATCCATCCATTTTTTTCCACCTCTATTTTTGTCGTGCTTATTTTTCCAGGGTAGTCAAATCTTCTTTTGCATCTTGGGCAGGACTTTGGTTGTTCTACTTTGGGTGTCCATTCATAATCGCATTTTTCGCATATCATTTTTGAACCTCTGAGCTTGTAACTACTAAATAATGGTTATAATAATAGTAATAGAACCCATTTCGGATTAATATTTTTCTGATATTATTAATATCAATAATATTAAAATAGAAAGTTTTAAATATAAATAAGGCTTGATATCTGGGTATGAAGCGTAAAGTGATAAAACAAGGCGGGGGCGGCTTCACAGTCTACCTGCCAAAGAAATGGGCTGATAAAAAAGGCTTAAAGCCAGGAGACCAAATAGATATCAAGGAAACAGGCACAGCCCTAACCCTAGACACAGAAGTAAAAGAAAGAAAACAAACAAGCATAGAAATAACAGAAGAAAACAGAGCAGACATAAAGAATATTCTCACCCACCTTTATAGAAGAGGCTTTGATATAATAATCATAACCAACACAGATAAAGAACTTCAAGATGAGATAAAAGCAATCACAAATAATATATTATTAGGCTTTGAGATTACTGAAAAACAAGAAAAAAGCTGTAAAATAGAGAATATCTCAGAGCCAACAGAAGAAAAATATGATGTGCTTCTAAGGAGAGTGTTCTTAATAATAAAAGAAACTCAAAGGATAGTAAATAATGACTTCGAGAACAACAAGTTCAGGAGCATGAAAGAAATACAAGAGTTCAGAGACCAGCAAGATAGATACATCTTGTTCTGCAGGAGAATACTCACCAAAGAAAGGTTTGAAATAGAAAACCCATCTCTTGAATGGGAGCTCCTCACCTTTTTAATGCACATAGAGCATGCATATTACTACCTGTATCAATATGCCTCAAAAAACCAGTTAAAAAAGAACAAAAACATACTCGAGCTATTAGAGCACCTGGAAGAATACTTTCAGCTCTACTACAATGCTTACTATAAGAAAGATATCAGATCCATCCACAAAATAAACCAGCTAAGAAACAAATATCAATTTGGCAAATGCTACCAATACCTAGAACAATCAAAATCAAATGACACAATAGCCTTATCATATATAAGAGAACTATTCAGACTTATACAGATAGGAACCAGTCCTATTTTGAGTGAGTATCTTGAGAAGATTCTTGACTAGCAGAATAATTATGTCTGTTGCCATTTACAACTATTCTTTTTGAAATCTCTGGATGATTATAGAGATTATACATAAGCCTTTTTAAGAATATTCTTCTTTCCTCAGGAATAATGTGTTTTCCATCCCTGTCCTTTGCATCAACATAATCAGAGAATTTATTACTATTAGCTGCTCTTATAGCAGCGTCCTTCATTGGATCTCCAAGATAAGTATGCACAATTGCATCTTCAAAATCAATAAGACCCTTAGACTCATCAATCTGACTTAAATCAATTGCACATGCAAGCAGGTCTTCTATTTTATCATCTGCATAAATCACACCAGAGGTTGCATTAGAAGGATGAAGATTAGCATATTTTATTATGTAATCAATGGGTTCTGCAGGCGTGCCTGTTTCATTAGCTGTTTTTATCCATTCTGTAACTATTTTATAAACAAGATTCTCTTTTTTACTTTTTACTACTCTAAAATTATGCCCTTCTTCAAGGTACTTATAATTATGTGTTTTTTTACCAAATACTACTAATTCATTAATATTATAAGGCTTGTCAACTTCAAGAAGAACCTCGCTCTTCTCAACAGGCCTTACCTGGATCCTAGATATAATATCTGTCTTACTTGTATAATCTGGTTTAGGAGATATATAGGCAAGCCAGGCAAATGCACCAATAGCACAGGCTATACCAATCCCTGTTGGTACACCAACAAATATCTTCTTTTTTATATTTGATTTAAGCTGGTCAATAGCTCTCCTCTCAACCATTCTCTCATTATAAGCCTTTACTGCTTTTTCAAATTTTTTCTTGAGGTCTTTCCCATCAAAAGAATGCGCATTTTCACCTAAACCAGATGCATCAGCAGCATTATCAGTCTCGCAAAAGCAGTCTCTTATAATCTCTGCAAATTCAAAAGGAATCTCATATTCACGAGCAAGTTTTTCATCTATAGTTCTTCTAATGTTGCCAAAATGCTTTAGAGTAGCATTAGAATATTCACTTTTACTATAAAATTCCTTCATGTAGTCTTTAAGCTTTTCAAACCCTCCTTTTCCCATAGTCTTATCAATCTCATCCTGAAGAGGATACTTACCAGTAAACATCTTATAGAGTAGACAACCAAAAGAGAATACATCTGCTGATTTCTCAGGGTGTTCTCCTTCTAAGAACAATCTTGGAGAACGGGTGTACAAGAAGCCCATGTTATCCCTGGGAGCCACACCAATAGCAATTGATGCATACGTAGAAGTGCCCATATCACTGATAAGTACTTTACCTCTTTTATCAACTGCTAGGTTGTCAGGTTTTAAATCACAATGAGCCTTTGCATATATCTCATGAATCTCTGCAATACCATTAACAATGTGCTCTGAATAATCAATTACTTCATCAATAGCCAGACCAGATTTTAGAATAGTTGCTTTTCTGTCACCTACAAAGACATGTCTTGTATTCTTTGATTCTTGAGCAGCATCAAGTATTTCTGATAAAAAGGTATCATATTTAGGCATCACAATAAAGGGCTTTCCTTCTTCATCAAGCTCAAACCTTCTAGGAACAATATTGGCGCATGCAGTTAGTTTCCCCCCTTCTTTTCTCATAGCCTCAAACTCATTCAGCTGTCTGTAAAGCATCTGTTTTTCAGCAGTAAGACCCGGAGCCATGACTTTGATAGCCACATCCTCTTTCATAACAGTGTCCCAGTAATGAGCAACCTTTCCCCAGCATCCTCTTCCTAAGAAGCCTTTTAAAGTATATCTCTCAGATTTGATTAAGTGTTCAAGACCAGAGGATTCTGTATTTTCAAGTATTTCTTCTACTTCTTCTGATCCCCACTCTTCATTCTCTATTCTTATTTCTGTTTTTTCTTCCAATTTCCTCCTCCATAACCAGGAAAGGGTGGTATTTTATTCAAGTCTGGTCCAATTATAGGAAAAGGCGGTCCTGGATGTGCTGCATTATACTTTTCTTTTGCTTTTTCCCATTTAAGATTTACATTTGATTCATGATCAATTAGATGATGATGTCCAGGAGCATAATTTTTTAAGTGTTCAAAGGCCATAAATAAATCACGATTATTTCTAGCTAAGTATGTTGAAAATGAATTCTCATCAATCTTATCTCCTAGCTCTTGAATCAGTGCATAGGTAGTCTCTGGGTCTAGGTAAGCTACAAAAGCAATCTTTTTTACATATTTCTCAGGAACCTTTGTGTCTTGCTTAATCTTTTCAACCCAGTATTTAAGCTCCCATTTACCTTCACTTTCAAAACTACCTTCCCAAGTAACTTTATCCTCAAAAAGCCTGATAACTCTTGCTTTTCTTTCATAAGAAGCTACTCTTTCCTTCTGATCTTCTGCTCTGATTAGTTCCTGGTTTAGTTTAAGAGTCTCATTGTGTCTAGCTATAAAACCAACAAGCATGGCCAGTGCACTTGCTCCTACTAAAGTCCAGACAGAATATCTTATAGCTCTTTGTTTTGGTCTTGATTTTTCATATTTACGAATTGCTTTATTTAATAGATGAGAAAGCTCATGTGCATCTTTTATTCTATAATCAGGATAGTCAAGGCATTTCTTTAGGAGTTTTTTGAATGCCTTTGGAATCTTTTTTGAGTGGTCTACTTTCTCTATAATTCTCGGAGTCCATCCAAGGGCTTTATGTATCATAATTTCATCAACATAGTGATTTGGATTCTTTTCTAGTTCTTTTTCAAACACATACTCTCCTGTGAACATTCTATAGAGCAATGAGCCAAAAGACCATATATCTGATTGTTTGGTTGGTCTGCTTCCTTTTAAAAAGCATTCAGGAGCTCTTGTAAGCACAAAGCCTAAATTGTCTCTAGGAGATGTTGATTGCCCATAAGATGCAAAGGTTGAGGTTCCAAGGTCGTTTAATAAAGCAATGCCATGCTCATCCAGTGCAACATTATCTGCTTTTATATCTCCATGCACTCTTCTCAGCTTTGTGTGCATCTCAAGAACACCATTTGCAATATCACATGCATAAGAGATTATTTTATCAATACTAAGCCCTTGTTTTAGATGATTTCTTTGTGAATTATCTTGAAGTATATCAGAGAGAAATTGTTCATACTTGGGCATCACAATAAAGGGCTTTCCTTGTTCATCAAATTCTAGTCTTCTTGGGACAATATTTGAACATGCTTTTAACTCTGCTTCTTCTTTTACCATTGCTTTAAATGTGTCTAGATTCCTATACATTGCCTGTTGTAAGGCCAGCTCATTAGGTGAAAATACCTTTATTGCTACTTTCTTATTGAGTTTAACATCATCTGCATCATAAACAGTTCCCCAGCAGCCTTCACCTAATACCTTGGCAAGAACATATCTTTCATGTTTAATAATGGCTGTCTCAAGGTTCTGCTTTGGTTGCGGGTTTATTATTTCTCTCATCTTTCCACCCCTATTAGGACCTTGTTCATAGAATACTCAAAGGCATGTGATTTATTCCTGAATCTGCCTTGTCTAATACTTTCCATTACCTTTAGAACAGTCTCCTCATCAACAGATATGCTTAGTTTTATTTTCAAGTATAACCACCGTCCAGCTTGTTGTAAGTAGTATGTTATACTACTCCTTTATAAAGCTTTCGTTTTTTAACCACTATTTAGTAGTTACATAGTAATAATAATAGATTAAATTAGAAGCATAACTTTATAAAAATCCAAACAGAACCAAACACTATGACCAGAATATGCATAGTAAAGAAAGAAAAATGCAATCCAAAGGGCTGCGGAGACTACCTTTGCATTAGAGTGTGCCCTGTTAATAGAAAAGGGGATGAGTGCATAATCAAGACAGATGATGGTAAAATAGGCATTAATGAGGAGCTATGCATTGGCTGCCCGATTTGTACCAAAAAATGCCCATTTGAAGCCTTAGACATTGTTAATCTGCCAGAAGAGCTTAAAAAAGAGCCTGTGCATAGGTATGATGAGAATGCCTTTGCACTTTATAATCTTCCAATCCCAATAAATAATAAGGTTGTTGGAATCATTGGAAAGAACGGCATAGGAAAAACTACTGCCTTAAAGATTCTTGCAGGAATAGAAAAACCAAACCTAGGTAAGCCTGGCAAACCAGCGAGTTATGACAAGTTAATTGATTATTTTAAAGGTAGTGAAGCCCAAGGCTTTTTTGAAAAAGTAAAAAAAGGCAAGGTAAAGCTTAGTTACAAGCCCCAGCAGGTTGATTTAATTCCAAAGCAATATAAGGGCAAAGTAAGGGGCTTGCTACAAAAGGTTGATGAGAAAAAAGAACTTGATAAAATTGCTAAGGTTCTTGAGCTTACTGAAGTATTAGATCATGATATAAACAAGATTAGCGGAGGAGAGCTGCAAAGAGTTGCAATAGCAGCTTGTGTGCTGAAAAAAGCAGACGTCTATTTCTTTGATGAGCCAAGCAGTTATCTGGATGTTAAGCAAAGACTAAAGATTAGTGGGTTTATAAGAAGCCTTGTGAATAAAAACACAGGAGTAATGGTTGTAGAGCACGACTTAATCATTCTTGATTACATGGCAGATTTAATCCATTTAATTTATGGTAAGCCAGGCGCTTATGGAGTTGTTAGCCAACCCAAATCAGCAAAAGCAGGCATTAATGTTTATTTATCAGGTTATTTAAAAGAAGAGAATGTTCGTTTCAGAGAACAAACAATTAAGTTTGAAGCAAGACCGCCAGTTGATATAAAGAAAATGAATCTATTAACAGAATGGGAGAGCTTTAAGCACAAGCTAGGAAGCTTTGAACTAGAAGCAGATAAAGGAGAAGTCTATAAGCATGATATGGTCGGAATTCTTGGAGAGAACGGCATAGGAAAAACAACTTTTGTAAGAATACTAGCAGGAGATATAAAAGGACATGAATTAAAAGGACTAAAGATGAGTTATAAACCACAGTACCTTGAACAGAATGATGAGCTTGTGATGAACTTTTTGCAAGAAGCAATACAAAAGCATGAAACTCAGATTATTAGGCCGCTTGAACTAAAACCATTGTTCATGAGAAAACTGAATGAGCTTAGTGGGGGAGAACTGCAAAGAGTGTGGATAGCCAAGTGTCTTAGTGCAAACTCTGACCTAATCCTAATGGACGAGCCATCAGCTTACCTGGATGTAGAGCAAAGATTAAAGCTGGGAAAGATTATAAGAGATATGTTGAAGATAACAGGCAGAAGTGCATTAATCGTAGATCATGACTTGCTCTTTATAGATACAATTAGCGACAGGCTGACTGTTTTTGAAGGAAAACCAGCAGTACAAGGAAAAGTAACAGGGCCTTTCCCAATGG
>Ga0209427_10003411_pt1 | contig 18648 bp, 13 predicted proteins | sample DeeMarSWOR136_30_FD_187465 | JGI IMG/M metagenome (GOLD analysis project Ga0209427, IMG submission 187465) | Marine sediment microbial communities from White Oak River estuary, North Carolina - WOR-1-36_30 (SPAdes) (version 2) | ecosystem: Environmental > Aquatic > Marine > Intertidal zone >...
TTGCCAAGGTGGGGGTCGCGAGTTCAACCCTCGTCTCCCGCTCAATTTTTAGGCGGCGTAGCCAAGTGGCTAAGGCGGAGGTCTGCAAAACCTCTATTCATCGGTTCGACTCCGATCGCCGCCTCAGGTGCAAAAGAATTTAAAGCCGGGGTGGCGGAATTGGGAGACGCAAGGGACTTAAAATCCCTCGGACCTTTTGGTCCGTGCCGGTTCGAGTCCGGCCCTCGGCACGTGCGGAAAAAATAAGGGGCTATAAATAAAGCATTAAAGAGCGGAGTCATTTTATTTATGGCACGCTTTTTTAATTTAATCGAGCGATTAGCTCCGGTGGTTAGAGTTGTCCCGCAATCCTGCGGGAATGTCACGGCTTCAAGTTAGATTTAAATATTGATTAATTGGGGCGATTAGCTCAGGTGGTTAGAGTGCTTGCTTGACATGCAAGAGGTCACTGGTTCAAGTCCAGTATCGCCCACCAAATTTTTGGTTAATAAATAGATATGCCGAATTCTAAGTAGCATCGGAATTCGGCTATCTGATATTTGGAGGTAACATATCAGTTTTTAAGTAGGATGAAGAACAATAGAGTTAAAATCACTTTTCCAAATGGCGATATTCAAGAATATGATTCAGGAATTACCCCCCAGGAGATTTTAAAAAGTCTTAAATCATTAGCCAAAATTACTGTTGCAGCACGATTTAACGACAAATTAATCGATTTAAATCGTCCATTATTAGAGGATGGGACTTTATTTTTTGTGACATTCAATACCGCCGAAGGGATGGATGTATTTTGGCACAGCTCGGCTCATATTATGGCGCATGCTATTAAAAGATTATATCCGGAAGCTAAATTTGGTTTCGGACCAGCATTAGAAGATCGTTTTTTTTATGATTTCGACATCGACAAATCTCTTGTACCAGAAGACCTCGAAATAATTGAACAAAAAATGAAGGAGATTGTTGAAGAAAATAATCTTTTTGTTAGAGAGGAATTAACAAAAGAGGAAGCAGCAAAGCTATTTGAGGAACGAAACGAACGCTATAAGATCGAACATATCCAGGATATCGAAGATGGTACCAGTATTTACAGGGAAGGCGATTTTATTGACCTTTGCTCTGGTCCACATCTGCCATCAACTGGCATGGTGAAACATTTTAAATTGTTAGCAATATCTGGTGCCTACTGGAAGGGAGATGAAAACAATCCTATGCTTCAAAGGATCTATGGTGTTTCATTCCCTAAAAAATCGATGCTTGATGACTTTTTACATAAACTTGAGGAAGCGAAGAAACGAGATCATCGTCGATTGGGCAAGGAACTCGATTTATTCAGTATAAATGATGACTGTGGCGCAGGGCTTATTTTGTGGCATCCCAAGGGTGCGCTCATTAGAAAAATAATGGAAGATTTCTGGCGGGATGAGCATTTAAAAGGTGGTTATGAACTTGTGTGCTCACCGCATATCGCAAGATTGGATTTATGGGGAAAAAGTGGTCATCTTGATTTTTTTATCGAAAATATGTATTCCCCGATTGAAATGGAAAATGTAAAATATCAGCTTAAACCGATGAATTGTCCATTTCATCTGTTAATTTATAAAAACCAGGGGAAAAGTTACCGCGACCTGCCTATTCGTTGGGCAGAATTAGGTACTGTTTATCGATATGAGCGATCTGGTGTCTTGCATGGTTTGATGCGTGTCCGTGGTTTTACTCAAGATGACGCACATATTTTTTGTCGTCCTGATCAATTACAGGATGAAATCATAAATTGTATAGATTTCACCATGTTTATTTTGAATACTTTTGGATTTAGCGAATTTGAAATTTACCTTTCAACCAGACCTGAGCAATTTGTTGGGACAATGGAAAACTGGGATCTTGCAACAGAGGCATTAAAAAATGCCCTTGAAAATAAGAATGTTGAATATCAAGTCGATCCAGGTGCAGGTGTATTTTATGGACCCAAAATCGATATTAAAATAAAAGATGTTCTAGACCGCGCATGGCAATGTACCACAATTCAAGTAGATTTTAATGAACCAGAAAGATTCGATATAACCTATCGTTCACAGGATGGACGAGACCACCGCCCGATTATGATTCACCGTGCATTAATGGGTTCTTTAGAGAGATTTTTCGGAATTTTAATTGAACACTATGGAGGAGCGTTTCCTGTCTGGTTAGCACCAGTTCAGGCGATTATTCTTCCGATAACCGATTCTCAGCTTGACTATGCGATTGAAATTGATAAAAAATTGCATACTAATAATATTCGCGTAAAAGTTGATGATAGAAATGAGAAAATTGGTTTTAAAATCAGGGAGGCGGAACTTCAAAAAGTGCCATATATGATAATCATTGGTGAAAAAGAAGTAGAAACAGGAACTATTTCCGTTAGGCAACGGAGAAAAGGCGACTTAGGAAAATTTTCTATTCAAGATTTAATAAATAAAATATCAGAAGAAATCGATCAAAAAGTTATTGCTTAGAATCACTTAAAATCCAAACTAATTAGCGTCTATCTGTAAAGGATTGTTTTCCGCAACGCAAGCATCCTGCTTTTCTCGAAAATTATGAACTTACCTCACTAGCTGGAAGCTTATATTACGATTTCCGGACAGACACTAAATAGATATGAAAACTAAAATTTGGGAGGCATACCATTAAGAAAAAAGAAGTGAGGGTTAATGAAGAAATAACTACCCCTCGTGTACGTGTGATCGGTTCCGATGGAAACCAAATTGGGATACTCAATATTCGGGAGGCAAATAAATTAGCACTGGAAGAAGGTCTTGATCTTGTCGAAATCGTGCCGAATTCTAACCCTCCAGTATGCAAAATTATAGATTTCGGCAAATATAAATATGAACTTAGTAAAAAAGAAAAGATTCAAAAAAAGAAACAGCATGTTATTCATGTTAAAGAAATCAGATTAAGTCCTAAAATTGAAGAACATGACTTTGATTTTAAAATTAAACATGCCAAAAAATTTATCGAGCAGGGCAATAAAGTAAAACTGAACGTTATGTTCAAAGGACGTCAAATAACCCATAAAGAATTTGGAAATCAGGTATTAGATAAAATAATCGAAGAATTAAGTGATATTGCAAAAATAGAAAGTGAACCTCATTTAGAGGGTAGAAATATGGTTGCAGTGTTAATTAAGAAATAATCAAGAAAAAGAGGGACGAGGAATGCCTAAAATGAAGAGCAAACGTGGAGCTGCTAAAAGATTTAAAATAACAGGTTCTGGAAAAGTAAAAAGATACCATGCCTTTTCAAGCCATATTTTAACCAAGAAAACAAGAAAGAGAAAAAGAAATCTCAGGAAATCAGGATTAGTTTCTGGTACTGAGCAAAAACGAATTCGAAAATTAATTTTATCATAAGATTATTATATTTGGAGGGGAAATGCCCAGATCAAAATATAGTGTACCATCCAGACAACGGCGAAAAAAGATTTTAAAAGCCGCCAAAGGCTATTATGGAGGAAAACATAGGCTATTAAAAACTGCCAAAGAAAGTGTTGACAAGGCACTTCAATACTCCTATCGAGATAGAAAGAAGAGACAGGGGCAGTTTCGAAGATTATGGATTACACGAATAAATGCAGCCGTGAGAATTCACGGTTATAGCTATTCGTGCTTTATAGATGCTCTTAAGAAAAATAATATTCAAATCAATCGAAAAATTTTAGCAGATATGGCGGTCAATGATCCGCAAGCGTTTGAGAGCTTAGTTCAGCAACTATCATCATAAGGCATAACATGTCAAAGGATCTCACCGAGATTACAGAAAAACTTGAATCTGTAAAGGAAAACTTTTCAAAGGAAATTTCTTCAATTCGAGATGAAAATGAATTGGAGAATATCCGGATTAAATTTTTGGGTAGAAAGGGCGAATTATCGTCTTATTTCAGTTTGATGGGCAAAATTTCAGCCGAAGAACGTCCAATCATTGGCAAACAATTAAATATCTTAAAAAAGTATTTTCAAGAGACGATTGATCAAAAAAAGAGCAAGTTATTACCCAAAAAGATTTCTGATGATTTTTTTGATATTACAATGCCAGGAGTGCCTGCAAAAATTGGAACTAAGCATCCTCTCTATCAGGTAGTTGATGAGATTAAAGGTATTTTTATAAGTCTTGGTTTTTCTGTAGAAACCGGACCCGAGATCGAGACGGATTATTATAATTTCGAAGCTTTAAACATACCTGAGAATCACCCGTCTCGAGATTTACAGGATACTTTTTATATTACTGATAAGCTTGTACCAAGAGCACATACATCTCCTGTTCAAATTCGTACGATGGAGAAGATGTCCCCGCCAGTGAGAATGATTGCTCCTGGTAAATGCTACCGAAAGGACACACCAGATGCTACGCATTCGCCTGTTTTTCATCAAGTTGAAGGCCTATGTGTTGATATTGGCGTTACTTTTGGTGATTTAAAAGGTGTCATTACAGCATTTGCTAAAAGATTATTCGGAGCAAACGTAAAGATAAGGTTTAGACCAAGCTTTTTTCCTTTCACAGAACCTAGTGCTGAATATGATTTTTCCTGTGTTATGTGTGATGGCAAAGGATGTAGCCTGTGCAAAGGAACAGGCTGGTTAGAAATTTCTGGGGCAGGGATGGTCGATCCGGCAGTTTTCAAATTTGTAGGATATGACAGTGAAAAATATACTGGTTATGCATTTGGGATGGGTGTTGAACGCATTGCCATGCTAAAATACCAGATTAATGATATTCGTACCTTTTACGAAAATGATCTGAGATTTTTAAATCAATTTTAATTTCATCGTTGAACATTCATATTTAATAGCGGAGCAGGATTTCTTTGAAAGTTACGATTGACTGGTTAAAACAATATATCGATTTTTCACAATCAACTGCTGAATTGGCTCATGAGCTAACTATGTTGGGTCTGGAAGTTGACAGTATTCATGATATTGCATATCAATTCGACGGAGTTGTTGTTGGTGAAATCGTTGAATTAAACAATCACCAAGAAAAAAGCAATTTAAATATCTGTAAAGTCGATATTGGCAAAGAAATCCTTACTTTAGTATGCGGTGCACCAAATGTGCGAAAGGGGCTGAGAGTTCCAGTGGCAAAAGTTGGTGCTAACTTCCCAGGTGGAATGACGGTTAAAGCAGCTACGATTCATGGATATCACTCACCTGGTATGATCTGTTCAGAGGCAGAATTAGGTATCTCTCACCAGAGTGATATCATTATGGAGTTGAATAATGAAGCACAAATTGGTGACGATTTAAAATCAATTTTAGGTAGGGGAGAGGTCGTTTTAGAAATCGATCTCACTCCGAATCGACCTGATTGTCTTGGTGTAATAGGTGTTGCCAGAGAAATTGGTGCGTTAAATAACACTAAACTAAAAAAACCAGTCATTAATATTACAACATCTCTCGCCAAAAAGATCTTCGATATTATCCAGGTACAAATCGATAACCCCGAAAGTTGTCCACGTTACACAGCAAGTTACATTGAAGATGTAAAAATTGGGCCTTCGCCTAGGTGGCTTATTCAAAAATTAGAAGCTGTGGGGATTAGAACAATCAACAATGTTGTTGATGTTACCAACTTTGTCATGATGGAAACAGGGCAACCTTTGCATGCTTTTGATTATGACTTGTTGGAAGACCAGAAAATTATTGTGCGCCATGCTAAGAAAGGCGAAAAATTCACCACTCTCGATGAAAAGGAGCACATACTGACAGATACGATGCTTCTAATTTGTGACGGTAAAAAGCCTGTTGCATTGGCAGGAGTTATGGGTGGATTAAATTCTGAAATTTCAAACGATACCACAAATGTCCTTTTAGAGAGTGCTTATTTTGATCCTTCAAATACCAGGAAAACGGCAAAGATGCTTGGAATTTCGACAGATTCTTCCCAAAGATTTGAAAGAGGAGCCGATCCTGAGGGCACAATTTATGCTTTAAACCGAGCCACTCAATTAATTCAAGAAGTTGCTGGAGGAAAAATAGCGAAGGGTATAATCGATAATTACCCCAAACCGATTGGCAAGAGGGAAGTGAAATTGAGGGTGAATCGGGTCAATCAACTGCTGGGTACTTCTATTAAAGCTAAAGAAATTGTAGATATTCTGCAGCGTCTTGAATTTAAAACCGAAATCCTTGAAGATTTCATCCATGTTATTGTACCTTCTTTCAGGGTTGATATTGAACGAGAAGCCGACCTCATCGAGGAAGTCGCTCGAGTTTATGGTTTCGATAATATCGAAGGAACGAACCATTCAACTGTTCCATATATCGATGTTAAAACTGATTTAGAAAAGTTCACCAATAAACTAACAAATATTCTTGTCGGGATGGGGTACAATGAAGTTCTCACAAGCAGTTTAGTTAATAAAGAGTGGGCTGAAAAGTTTACTGATTTCCCAACAATTAAATTAAGAAATCCTATCAGTGAAGATCTTGCAACGATGCGACCAAGTCTAATTCCCGGGCTACTGCATGTTGTGAAGTGGAATAAAAACCGAACATTAAATAATCAATTGCTATTTGAAATCGGAAACGTATTCCACTGGATTGATAACACACAACAGAATCATCATGAGAAACAAAAGATAGCTTTAATTCGAACAGGTGAAATAAATTCAAATAATTGGCTGGAAAAGCCTCGGCTTTCAACATTTTACGACCTAAAGGGTGACATTTTTACTTTATTGGGAAGATTGAATGTCAAAATTGAAGTTGCCGAACTTTCTGAAAAATATCTTGACCATCGAGCTTTAAAATTGCTATTGAACAATACAGATATTGGATATATTGGTGCACTATCGCTCGAAATTCAAAAAATACTTGATATTGATGATGAAATTTTTATCGCTGAACTCGATTTTGAAGTACTTTATAAAAATTTTCAGCAAGCTAAAAAATTTCAGCAAATACCTAAATTTCCAGCTATCAAACGGGACCTTTCTATATTAGTAGAGCAACATATTCCCGTTAAACAAGTCGAAGAGATTATTTGGCAATTTGGTGGAGAACATCTCAACAGTGTAAATCTTTTTGATTTTTACAGGGGGAAACAAATCGCTCAACATCAAAAAAGTTTAGCTTTTACATTATCATTTCATTCATTAGAACGAACTCTAACCGAGGAAGAAATCGATGCAAAGGTAGAACTTATTGTTAAAAACCTAAGATCAAAAATAAATTCAGAATTACGATCCTGATAAATAGGATATGTTCAATGGATTACGCTGAATTAAATAAGCTCGAAGAAAATGTTAGAAAAGCGATAGCTATAATAGAAAAATTGCACAGCGAAAATCTTAGATTGAAACGAGAAACTGAGGAGTTAGTTAATAAGTTAAATAGAAGTGAACTGACAATTCAACAGTTGAAAAATCATTACCAAAGCAGCAGGAATGAAGAAGATCAATATTCTTATTCAAAAGAAAAAGAAGAAAAAATAAAAATGAAAGTTCAGCGTATGCTGGAGAAAATAGAGTCTTTTCAAAAATAAAAAGATATGATAGTGATAATTTAAGTTGGTTAACAAAATAATATTAATAAACTATAAATAAAAAGTTAAGCCGCATGAGTGATGATTATAACATACTCAAGGTCAATATATACGGTACAGAATATCCAATTAAAGGGACTACAGATGTACAATATATTCAAAAAGTAGCTAAATATGTCGATGAAAAAATGAAAGAGGTTAATAAAAACATTTCGATTGATTCTTCTTTGAAAGTGTCTATATTAGCTGCTTTAAACATTACCGATGAACTATTTCGTGAACGTGAAAAAGATACAACAGTGCATCTGGATGAAGACTTGCAGGAGCGAATGCGAAAGTTAAATTTAGACCTCGATGAATGTTTAAATAAGATTAGTTCTTAAAAATATCTCACTTTGGGGCGAATCCCTGTTTTAAGTAATTTTTGACTAAAGACTTAATTTATCACTATTCATTTTATAAGTTGCACAATGAAAGGAATTTATAAGTCAGAAATTGCTTTTAACGGGGATTTTTTATTTAAAACTCACCTTAAAACTGAATGGAGGGGAGATGGAAATATATTGGATGATAGCTATTTTCGTTATTGCATTAATAGCATTTATCAGTGGATGGCTTTCAAATAAAAAAATAGGACAGACAAAAGTTGCAAACGCCGAAAAAATGGCAGAAAAAATAATTAGTGATGCTGAAAATACTGCCAACACTATAAAAAAAGAGAAGTTATTAGAGGTTAAAGATGAATGGATAAAACTAAAGCAAAATTTTGAGAATGAGACCAAATCGCGAAGAAATGAACTGATTAAATTAGAAAAGCAATTGGCAAATCGCGAAATTAATATGGATCGTAAGGTCGATCTACTAACAAATAAAGAGAAAAAGCTTAGCCAAATAGAGAAATCTCTTTTTGATAAAGAATCTAAAGTAGCACGAATGCAGGATGAATTGGCGAGGATAATAAAAGAACAGAATGAGAAGTTAGAAAAGATATCTGGAATTTCTAATGAGGAAGCAAAACGTATTTTAATGGAAAATCTTGTGGATAAAGCCAAACAGGAAGCCTCTCAACTTATTAAAGATATTAAAGATCAAGCCAGGCAGAATGCCTCAAGAGAAGCGAAAGAAATTATTATTCAGGCTATTCAAAGAACAGCGGCAGATCACTCTGTTGAGACCACAGTATCAGTTGTAAATTTACCAAATGATGAGATGAAAGGACGTATCATTGGCAGAGAAGGTAGAAATATTCGAGCTTTTGAAACTTCTACTGGTATTGAAGTAATTGTGGATGACACGCCAGAAGCTGTTATTTTATCGGGCTTTGATCCGTTGCGACGTGAAATTGCGAGATTAAGTTTGGAAAAACTAATTACAGATGGGAGAATTCATCCAGCAAGAATTGAAGAAATTGTAGAAAAAACACAGAAAGAAATGGAGGAAAAAATTGTTGAAATTGGTGAACAAGTATTATTGGAAACAGGAATTCATAATGTTCATCCAGAATTAGTTAAGTTATTGGGAAAACTTAACTATCGTACAAGTTATGGACAAAATGTCTTGCAACACGCGAAAGAGGTTTCCTTTCTAACAGGAATAATGGCAGCCGATTTGGGATTGGATGCTTCACTTGCCAAAAGAGCTGGTTTACTGCATGATCTAGGAAAAGCTATCGATAAAACAACCGAGGGCACGCACACAGAGATTGGTGCTGAAATAGCAAAAAAATATAAAGAACATCCCATCGTAATTAATGCAATTGCCTGTCATCATGAAGATGTTGAACCAATTTCGCCAATAAGTATTTTAGTACAGGCTGCCGATGCTGTTTCTGGTTCAAGGCCTGGCGCAAGAAGAGAAACACTTGAGGGTTATGTTAAGAGATTAGAGAAATTGGAAAAACTTGCTGAATCTTTCAGTGGTGTTGTTAAAACCTACGCAATTCAGGCAGGACGTGAAGTGAGGGTAATGGTGGAACATGAGCAAATCGATGATGCCATGGCTGATCAACTTGCCTCAGACATTGCGGAGAAAATACAGAGTGAAATGGAATACCCAGGACAGATAAAGGTAACTGTCATCCGTGAATATCGCTCAATTAATTATGCAAAATAGCTATTTTGAACAATTTTGTGTAATTTGAATTTTATGTTTGATTTTTAATTCATATTATCTTATATTATAGCGACTATTAGAAAAACGTGAATCAACATCAGATAAATATACTATTCATCGCAGACATCATTGGAAAACCTGGTTTAATAATTGTAAAAAATTTAGTGAAAAAGTTACGAACACAATACCAGGTAGATTTTTGTATTGCGAATGGAGAAAATGGCTCTGGAGGGAAGGGTCTTACTGAACAAATCGCTCAGGATTATCTCAACAGTGGAATTGATGTTATCACAAGCGGCAATCATATTTTCGAAAAATATGCTGCCCATAAGCTTTTAAATGCAAGTAATAAAATTTTACGCCCATTAAATTATCCATTTGGTACCAGTGGTAGAGGATCGCTGGTTGCAACACTATTAAATAATATCAAAATAGGTGTTATTAATATCCAGGGAAGAACTTTTATGCTTCCAATTGATTGTCCTTTTCGGACGGTCCAAGAGGAAATAAACAAAATCAGGCAAATCACACCAATTATAATTGTCGATTTTCATGCTGAAGCAACCGCCGAAAAGATGGCAATGGGGTGGTATCTCAATGGTCGGGTTAGCGCAGTCATTGGAACTCATACCCATATTCAAACCGCCGACGAAACAATTTTGGACAAAGGTACAGCATACATAACAGATGTCGGGATGACGGGGCCTTATCATTCCGTCATTGGAATGAAAAAAGAGATCGCGATTAAACGTTTTATACGACAAATGCCTGAACGCTATCAGCCGGCTGAATCTGATCTGAAATTTTGTGGTGTCATTATTACGATTAATACGGAAAATGGAAAAGCTCAAAATATCAAGAGATTATTTCTTTCATTAAATGAAGAAGGAAGCAATTAAAGAAATGAGCGCTCAAATTATTGATGGCAAGAAAATTTCCGAAGAAATTAAATACGAATTAAGCGAGGAGATTTCTATCCTAAAAAACCAGAAAAAAATTCCAGGATTGGCAACCATTTTGGTCGGCGATGATCCTGCTTCTGCTACTTATGTACGGATGAAGGAGAAAATGTGTAATGAATTGGGAATACTTACAAAGAGTTTTAAACTTCCATCGCAAACAAATGAAATAGAATTACTTAGCATTATAAATAAACTCAAGAACGATGTGGAAATTCATGGAATCCTGGTTCAACTACCGCTTCCTGAACACATTAATGCGACAAATGTTATAAACTCATTACCTGAAAATAAGGATGTCGATGGTTTACATCCAGCAAGCTGGGGTAAAATGATGAAAGGGGAGGATACTTTTTTGCCCTGTACCCCTGCTGGAATTCAGGAGTTATTATTGCGAAGTGGTTATAATCCCGAAAAGAAACATGTGGTTATTGTTGGCAGAAGTCAAATTGTTGGTTTACCTTTAGCAAATATTCTTGTGAGAAAAACAGCCGGAGCTAACGCAACCGTAACCGTTTGTCATACCGGAACCAAAGATATTAGTCTCTTTACAAAACAAGCAGATATTTTGATTGCTGCGCTTGGTAGACCAGAAGTAATAACAATGGAAATGGTTAAGGAAGACGCTGTTGTTGTTGATGTTGGTGTGAATAGGGTGGAGGCACCTGAAACAAAGAAAGGGTATCGTTTAGTTGGAGATGTTCATTTTGAGTCTGTTTCCCGAAAAGTAAAAGCAATTACTCCTGTTCCAGGGGGCGTTGGGCCGATGACGATTATTATGTTAATGAAAAACACTGTAAAATCGGCAAAACAAACACTACTTTAACTATAATTATGATAAATTTATATTACGTTAAATTTTTTTTTGCTTGACTTTAACACAGTTTATAATTAAATTATTTAAAAAGCAGTTAAATATTTTTTGTTTGTCTTTTGAGATTGATCTAAATTAATCGATAATACAATTAAATGAATTAATTATATTTACACACCTATTTTGCTTATGTGAAATAATCTTTTTCCCCTAATATTAGATTTTCAATACCAAACCTGAGATCGGATATTTATGGCGATATTCATATGAATATAGTTAAATTTAAACGATCTGCCTCTAACTCTTTTACTTCAAACTTAGATGGAGATTTCAAAAATTACTATTATAATAGTTACAGTAAATTATTAACAAAACATAGAAAAAGTTGTTATATAACATCAAGCTTTATTAGAATTTTGCAAAGCTGAGAGTTTGGTTGTATATATTGTATCAGCCATATCTAACAATCGTGTAACAAGAAGAGCAAAACTTAGAAAGGACAAGCATGAAAGATTTAAGACATTTCATGTTGATTTTATTCATAGGATTTGAGTTTTTTTTTCTATTAGTAAGTTCTGTCAGGGCTCAAACAGCGAGGGTTGGATATGCCTTAAGTTTTGATGGGATTGATGATTATGTAGAAATTAAAGATAATGATTTGTTAAGTGGTGGTCCAGGCAAAAGTATCACTATTGAAGCCTGGATTTACCCGAGAAAACTTGAAGGATCGATTCCGATCGTAATGAAAGAATTTGATACCGAGTGGAAAGATTGGGGATTGAATATCTCATTAGGAAGGTTGTCCATTTGCATTGAGAGTAATGGCGATAATTGGACGTATAAAGCAGGTAATATTTTGCAAAATGTTTGGACTCATGTGGCATTCACTTTTGATAATCCAACCGATACAGTGCGACTTTTTATTAATGGTATTGAAGCGGGAACCGGTGCATCTTTGTTAAAAGATATGCCAGACACAGAGGTACCAGTGTGGATTGGTAAGAATTACTATCGTGTTGATGCCATGGACGGCTTTATTGATGAGGTTCGTATTTGGAATCATGCTCGAACGCAAGCACAAATCCAGGCTACAGTGAAGGTGAATTTGAAAGGAACGGAACCCGGGTTGATTGGCTACTGGCGTTTCGATGAAGGAAGTGATCAAGTTGTTGGTGATTCTTCGGGCAATGGCAATCATGGACAACTCGGGTCATCTAACAATATAGATACTAATGATCCAAGATGGGTGGTTTCGACTGCTCCGCTTATTGGTTCCATCACTGTAGTTTCGCCTAATGGCGGGGAGAATTGGCCCATTTGGAGTACCCAAAATATTCGTTGGATTACATCCGGACCGATACGTGAGGTTAAGATTGAATACTCCATTGATAATGGATTCCTCTGGAACGAGGTTATCGACAGCACCAAAAATGATAGTTCTTTTTCCTGGATTATCCCTAATAATCCTTCGGCTAATTGCTTAGTAAGAATTTCTAACGCCTCTAATGGTGAGCCTTTTGATAATAGTGACAGCTCTTTTCAGATTTGTGCACCAACCCTAAAAACGATGCTCGGTGTTGGCTCTTCTGGTTGGAATATGGTCTCCTTACCTTTAAGTCCTGAATATCCAGCTCCTGATGCTGTTTTTGGTGATGATGTTACACCTCTAAATATTTGGACTTATAATCCAGACAACGATGAACTGGTTTATCCTGATTCCATTGAACTGGGAAAAGGTTATTGGATCATGGTTTTTGAAGATACCGAGGTTGATGTTACGGGTTTGTTAGCTCCTAATGATGAACCTTACATACTTCATTTAGTCCCTAAGAAGTCGGGCTGGCTTTTGATTGGAAATCCCTTTTCTACTGAAATAAAATTGACTAATATAAGGATTGGCTATGACCAGCAGATAGCTACCTTGGAACAAGCCCATGCAATGGAATGGGTCTACAAGGATTTATTTGAGTGGCACAAAAAGAGTGTTGAAGGAGATTATGACCAGTATAAGATTGTCTCACTTCCAAATGACAGGCTTCATCCATGGCAAAGTTATTGGTTGCTTGTTCTTAGAGAGTGCGACCTTCTACTATATCCTTTTGAACCTTTAACGCTAAACTCAGGCGATTTTTTGGTTACTGAAAGGTTCACAAATTCTATGGAAAGATGGAAGGTTCAGTTCATAGCTCATGCAGAGCAAATGGCTGACACTGAAAATTATCTTGGTGTTTCTAACACAGCCCAGGACACTTATGATGTCGCTGACTTGCCTGAACTTCCCGTACCTCCTTATTCGATAAGCTTATTCTTTCCTCATGAAGATTGGCAACAAAATTCAACACGGTATGCGCAAGATATTCGTACTCCTATAGATTCAGATAAATCCAAAACCTGGGATATCGAAATCGTGAATAGTTTCAGTAGCGGAGAGATTACTTTAACTTGGCAAGGCGTGACGAACGTACCAGAAGAATATGAGTTTCAATTGGTGGACAAAGATCATCCTGGAATGCTCTATGATATGCGACAGACTCGCCAGATTCAATATACTTCCCCAAAAGAGTCTATGGTTCGACATTTTCAAGTCGCTGTTAGGAGGAGCACTTCAGGAGTGACTTCTAAAAAGCCTGACCTTGCTGAAGCGTATGCTTTGTTTCAAAATTTTCCCAATCCTTTTAATGAAGAAACAGCAATCAATTATGATCTTCCCATATCGAGTAAAGTCATTATTGAGATATATAATCTGTCAGGCAAGAGAGTTAAAACTCTGATAGATGAAGATAAGCCATCAGGGAAGCATACTGTTTACTGGAATGGTCGTGACGAGCAAGGTTGTGCGGCAACATCGGGAATTTATTTATATCAACTTAAGGTGAACAATTTTGTCAGTGCTAAGAAATTGGTTCTTTTAAAATAAGGACTTTCAAATGAAAAAATATTATCTTAAAAACAATTATTGGCCTTTCTTTCTTACGATCATTTCCACTTTTTGGTTTGGATTGCGGGTACTCCCCCGACCGAGTAGAATAATTTATCCGTGCCAAAGAATTGCCATGACACAAATTAGCTTATATCTAGGCTCTATGTTTCTTCCTTTTATTATAACTTTTTGGCGACGATTGCTCCAATTTTTAAGAAATGAATATGCAAGTATAATTAAGCTAACTCTGATAGGCACCATATTGTTCACAGGGTACAAATTTTATGGAAGTTTTAAAGAGAATGAATTAAGGATGAGAGGGAAACGAACAATTCCAAAAGTCCTTTCAATAATTTCTCCTTTAGCAAAAGCTGCAGTTCGTGATGAAATGTTATCAAGGGTACTCCCATTGCATCCATTGGTGAGCTTTCGTTATGATCCAAATATTACTTACGGGAATAGTTCACCTTATAATGAAAAAGATAATCCAGCTTATAACCTGGTATGGCAAACCGTAGAAGAATTGGGATTAGGGGATTCCAATAATCCCTTGGGCGGTTTAATAAAAGAGGGGGATACCGTTTTGATTAAGCCAAACTTATTATCAGCCCACGGAGCCGCTTATAGCCACCCTTCCGTGGTTAGGCCATTAATAGATATGGCCATCAGGGCCGGTGCAACCACAATTTATGTAGGCGATGGATCACCATGTTATGATTGGACAGAAGCTGCTATTGACGGTGCCCATTATGATGAAATGGTAAGTGAATTGCAGAGCGTTCACCCGGACATCAGATTGGAGACAATAAATTTAGATGACCGCTCGCGTTGGCACTGGATGAATTTGGGGACTAAAAGCAGCTTCGCCGGCAGTGGCTATAGCGATTATGATTTGGCTAGTTCCAACCTAAATACACTTTATAATACTCTTTATTATGCAACTACCGACCCACATGGTGTTAATCCCAATGGCCAGGTGCTGGGATGGTATGCCATTAGCGATGGAGTCTTAAATGCTGATGTTGTTATCAATGTCCCCAAAATGAAAAATCACTGGAATATGATAAATACTCTTGCTATAAAAAATCTTGTGGGAACCACCGTTGCTTGTACTTATGATAATAGTTATGCAGACTATTCTCGCATCCCACATTTTCGCACCCATGCCACGGATAAAGAATTATATTTTGCTAACGATATTTACTGGCGTTCTATTCTTGATGTTAATAAAATTCTAATTTACGCCGATAAAGAGGGGGATTTACAAATTGCTCCACAACGAAAGTATCTCTGTGTATTAGATGGCATTCAAGCGAATGAAAAGAACGCTGCTGGTGATGATCCTTATGAAAGAAAAGTGGTTTTAGCCAGTATCGATCCTGTGGCTTTGGATGCAGTAGCTTCTCGATTGATGGGCTATGATTTTAATGCGATATGGGGTATAAAAAAAATGACATCCGAGACTGTCCATCCTATCGGTACTCACGATCCGAATCGAGTGGTGGTTGTCGGTGATCAAATAGATTCGCGATTTAATTATATTTTCCGACATGATCCTAACTGGGATTATTACGCCGTTTCAGAAGCACTAGATCTCTCTGATTTCTTACCACCAATTCTAAATAATTTTAATATCGTAAGCGGATTAACGAGCTTCATGGTAACCTTAGACATAAGTGCTGCTTTGACTGCTTATATGCTGTATGAAGCAGAAGCAGAACGGAGTGTTTATGAGACGATAAAAAATGGTAATGCTTTTGTCAGTGAGTTACAAGTAAGTAATGGGAAATTGAAGATTTTGACTCAAGACGAATATTTCAACACGAACCAGAAGACCATATTAACAACATTTACTCAAGATGTTACCAGCGATAACACAGATTCGATGGTTCTTGGTAGCACTGATATGGTAATAGAATTCGAAACTGGTCCAGGTGGTAGGATCACCATCTATAAGTATGACACTAATCCTCCTAACGCTGGTTTTCAGGTACTTCCTCACTACTGGGAGGTTATTTCAAACATGACGCCCAATTCCTTCATAGCTGAGGTAAGTTTCCATTATAATGAATCTGAGTTAACCACAGCTGATTTAACTGAAAACGAGCTTATTATTGCTTATTATAATAATGGCTGGCGCCCGCTGATTACTACGATCGATCCTGATAATAACAAAGTCTCAACTACTGTAACTGATTTTGCCATGTTTGCCATTGGTAATGAAGGTAGTGTGCCAGTTGAATTGAATAAATTTTCGGCTAAAGAGAAAGACGGTAAAGTGGTATTAAATTGGTTTACGTATACGGAGACCAACTGTTATGGTTTTGAGGTTGAAAGAAGCAAGGATGATATGAATTTCAATAGTTTCGGTTGGGTAAAAGGGAAAGGGACAACAAATATCCCACAAAGCTATAATTTTACAGATGCTGAGGTTTCCGTTGGCACTTACTTCTATCGTTTAAAACAGATAGATATTGATGGGACTTTCCAATATTCTCAGGTTATAGAAGTCATTGTCAAGGCGCCATCAATGATGAAGTTGGAGCAGAATTATCCAAATCCCTTTAATAAAGAGACAGTAATCAAATATGACCTTCCTAAATCTGGCAGAGTAATAATTCAAATCTATAATCTCATGACTCAGAGAGTTAAAACTTTGATAGATGAATATAAGCCAGCAGGGAAGCATACCATTTACTGGGATGGTTGTGACGAACAAGGTTGCATGGTAACATCAGGAATTTATGTATATCAACTTAAGGTCGGCAATTTTGTATCTACTAAAAAGATGTCATTTTTAAAATAATTACGATGAACGTTTATGATCCTATCTTAAGATATGCAATCTAGAATTATATCAACTATTACATTTAGGAATATTTGTAATTTTATTTATTTTATGTAAATGGTTTCTGCAAAACTAATTTTATGCAGGTATGTTTCTAATAAATTGTGTAAGACGCTTGATTTAATAAATGCAAATATCTCACAATTCGCTTCATAATTTTTCATAAGAATCAAAAGTACATTTCAATATTATACCTTTGTTTAAGAGCGTGATTTTTAGCATTGTTTACATTTCTCAAAGATGAATAAATTATACTCATTAAGGATCAAAGAGATCTACATCTTGATAAAAAGTTAAGGATGTTTGTATTTAAAAGTATGACATTACAAAACAATCCTTAACGATTATATTAGATTCAGACTTAATTTAAGAAAAGTGTTACTAATTAACTTCAGTTTTATAATTAAATGGAGGATTTACGCCATGAAAAATTTTATTAAAACAATCACAGGATTGGCTTTGGCAGCGGGTCTGCTGGTGATGTTGACAAATCCAGTCCAAAGTCAAAAAGGGGGAGCAGGATATGCGTTAAAGTTCGATGGTGAAAATGATTATGTGGAGGTGCCTGATAATGAACTTCTGAGTGGTGGTACAGGAAAAAGTATCACGGTTGAGGCTTGGATTTATCCTCAGAAATTAAATGGCACTAGGTCCATTGTAATCAAGGACTTTGATGTTAATTGGAAGGACTGGGGGATGGGCTTGGAAGATGGCAAGTTGTTTGCAGTCATTGAAAATAATGGGGATAATTGGGATTACAAGGCAGGTAGCGTTTCTGTTAGTGCCTGGACACATGTGGCATTCACCTTTGATAATCCCTCTAATATGGTACGTCTTTTTATAAATGGTGTTGAAGCAGGAGCCGGAAAATCATTCACTAAAGATATGCCAAATACTCAAGCACCAGTTCGTACCGGTAAGCGATATTCTGAAACTTATCCCAATGCTTTTGACGGTGTCATTGATGAAGTCCGTATTTGGAATTTTGCCAGAACAGCTGCGGAAATTCAAACTTCGATGTACAAAACTTTGGCTGGAAATGAATCTGGTCTAATTGGCTATTGGCAATTTGATGAGGGTAGTGGTCAAGTTGCGGGAGACCATACTATTAACAATAATCATGGTCGACTGGGTTCTACTGCCACAGTAGATATCAATGATCCCCAATGGGTCATTTCTACTGCTCCTATACCATCGATAACTCATATACGAGTAAACGCTGGTGGTCCAAATTACACCGATACCGAGGGCAAACTCTGGAGTGCTGATCAACCCTACACCCCCGGCTATTGGGGATATGTAGGTGGAAATATTTCGTCGACAACAGATCCTATCGCTAATACCGCTGACGATCCATTGTATCAAAAATATCGTTATAGCGAGAACCGCTTTAGTTACAAATTTGATGTGCCAAATGGATTCTATGAAGTTACCATGCTTTTTGTAGAACCTTATTGGAACTCTCCTAATAAAC
>Ga0209427_10003412_pt1 | contig 18644 bp, 12 predicted proteins | sample DeeMarSWOR136_30_FD_187465 | JGI IMG/M metagenome (GOLD analysis project Ga0209427, IMG submission 187465) | Marine sediment microbial communities from White Oak River estuary, North Carolina - WOR-1-36_30 (SPAdes) (version 2) | ecosystem: Environmental > Aquatic > Marine > Intertidal zone >...
AAGAATTTGCCAGGTTGGCTTTACAATCAAAAAAGCCCCTGCGTCTGGGTGAACGTTGTACCGTTTTTATGGAACGGGATGTCGGATCCTATTTGAATAAGAGTGCTGATAAGGCAGACATCGTGGCAGGATTATCTTATTCTGTTGTTATAAATTATCTCAATCGAGTGGTACGAGGTCGAAAAATCGGGAATGTTATCTATTTTCAGGGAGGTACTGCCTATAACGATTCTGTTGCCGCAGCATTTTCGATCATATTGAATAAAAAAATTATAGTTCCACCATATAATGGAGTCATTGGTGCAATTGGTGCCGCTATTCTGGCTCGTGAAAAGATTACCAAAACAAACCTGCCATCAACTTTTCGGGGATTCAACTTTTCTGCAATCAGTTACACATTGAGATATTTCACTTGCAAGGGGTGTACTAATTTTTGCAATGTAAGTGAGTTCAACGTGGAAGGAGAAAAAACCTACTGGGGCGACAAGTGTTCCGAGCGCTACCGTAACAAAGTCAAGACCAAGAAAAAACCTGCTATAGAAAATTTGATAAAGCTGAGGGAAGATTTATTGCTGCAGGGATATCAGCAAAGCATAAACAACAGTCCCACTATAGGTTTACCCCGAAGTATGTATTTCTATGACCGATTCCCGTTCTGGAATGCATTTTTTACCGATTTGGGCTTTCATGTAGTCATTTCAGATAAGACTAATAATCAGATAATAAATTGGGGTGTAGATACTATAGTTGCTGAACCTTGTTTCCCGATTGCTGTGGCACATGGCCACATACAAGATCTTATTGGGAAAAATGTAGATTATATATTCCAGCCTAATATAATTAACAGTGAAACAGAATTTCCACAGACGCAATCCCATCTGTGTCCCTGGGGACAAACGCTTCCCTTTGTATTTTGTAATAATCTGGCATTTAAGGCTGTTAAGGAGCGTATTTTAAGACCTACGGTACATTTTAGAGATGGTGTGAAGAGGGTTAAAAAAGATCTTTGGAAGATGACGTCCACACTTGGTATATCGAGAACAAATTCTGATAGAGCAGTTGAAAAGGCATATAAAACACAAAAAGATTTTGAAAAAAAACTCAAGCAGGCAGGCCGAGAGGCTCTTGATACATTAGAGGTTCATAATGAATTAGGATTGGTTTTGCTGGGACGATCGTACAATATTCACGATAAAGCTATTAACTTAAATGTACCGGAAAAACTTCGAAATTTTTATGGTGTGAATGTCATTCCTATAGATTTTCTGCCGCTTGAATTCATAGACATTTATGACATTCATGAAAACATGTTCTGGAATTATGGTAAGAAGATTCTACAGGCAGCTAAATTTGTGGGTCAAAATCCCAATTTGCATATTATTTACGTTACTAATTTCAAATGTGGACCTGATTCATACATTAAGCATTACATACGAGATGCATCACACAAGCCATTCTTATCACTCCAATTTGATGGTCATAGCAACGATGCCGGCGTTATGACCCGATGTGAGGCATATTTAGATAGTAAAGGTTTTTTAGAAGTATAGGAGTTATGGGATTTTTATGACGCGATCTGATTTGTCAAGTGACAAAAGTATATTCGGGAGAAAGGTATACATACCGCAGCTGAGTTATATTGGGGCGCGGGTTCTGTCTGCTGCTTTTGAATCGATCGGAATCCAGGCACAGCCATCACCCGATTCTGATATTCATACTCTTGAACTTGGCGGTAAGTATACTTCCGGTGATGAATGCTTGCCTGAAAAGATAACACTGGGCAATTTCATGAAAGTTGTAAAAAGCCCGGATTTTGATCCCCAGAAGACGGCCTTTCTTTTATTCGACTCCAATGGTCCTTGCCGTTTTGGCCAGTATAAACCTTTTCTGCGCAAGGTTCTTATCGATATGGGATTACAGGATGTCATGATACTATCTCCATCCTGTTATGACAGCTATGATGGTTTTAGAGAGCATGGTAATGAACTAATACGTACTGCCTGGCGGGCGGTGGTCACCTCGGACATATTGAGAAAATTATTACTTAAAACCCGACCCTATGAACTGGAAAAAGGGATCAGCAATGAAGTATTTCATAAATGTATGGTTCATCTGTGTGATGCCCTCGCCGAAAGAAATTTATCACATAAGAAACGGTTGGTAAAACTGTTAGAAGTGCTAAGAAACACAAAGACTGAATTTAGAAAGATACCAGCCAATTATACCAGGGATAAACCTCTTATTGGTATTGTTGGTGAAATCTTTTGTCGCTTGAATGATTTCAGCAATAATTATCTGATAGAGAAAATTGAGGAGTACGGTGGTGAAGCGTGGTTATCAGACGTTTCCGAGTGGGTTTGGTACACCAATGATGAGCAAAGAGTAAACTTGATTCAGGCTGGAAAACGCTTCTCACTGGACATGTTTGGCGCTAAATTGAAATTTGCCATACAGAAATCAGATGAACATACTTTTTATGATCTCTTCAGAGAAGATTTTACAGGATATGAAGAACCAAAGCATATCCAGCAGATTTTGAATAATAGTGTGCCATATCTCCCGCCTGAGGGAACTCAGGGCGAAATGATTTTAAATATAGGTAAATCTATCTATTTGTATGAAAAAGGAGCCGATGGTGTAATTGATATTAGCCCGTTTACATGTATGAATGGCATCGTCTGTGAGGCCATATATCCTGAAGTGAGCCGGAAACATAATCATTTCCCGATCAGAACCTTTTATTTCGATGGCAGCGAATCTAATTTAGACCGTGATGTAGGTATATTTATGGAATTGGTAAAAGGCTATCAACAAAAGAAGATAGTAAAACGGAATTATCCCTATTATTTTAGTTAATTATATTATTTTTATAATGCTATATTGATTTAAAAAAGAATGCTTCACATCTTAACTCTTGCCTTTCATTAATCTTTAGTGTATTATTATTTACGTAACACCCTGTTTCCTCCACATGTGCAGAAAGAAATGATGTGATTCATAATAAGATTAAGTTAATGAGTAAAAATGAGAGTATTTAAATATTTATTTTTATATTTTTGTGTGGTTTTTATTATACAAAATGGAGTTGGTCAAGTTATTGATAATAGTGTAGTTATTAATCCGTCCTTTAATACATCACCAGGTACAGGGCAAACAATTGGTGGTGCCACAGTTGCGTTACCGGATTCAATTCCCGTAATTATAAATAATCCTGCAAACCTTGGTCATCTTCGAAGTCTTAAGGCACTGGTAAGTATGAATTTCAGCGGAGTTTATATTGATCCTGCATCGGCCACGGAGAATGATTTTAATAATCAACAAAGTAATTATGGTATTAATGTTGGTACATGTGCTGTTTCTGTACCATTTAGTTTATTTCATCTGCCATGGACCTTAGCCGCTTCATACCATGGGAAAGCACCTTATGATTATAATTTAGGAAATTCTTCTATCCTCTATAATATCAGTGGTCAATCACATATGGCTTCAGTGGGTATAGCTATTCGACAATCATCAAAATTCAGCATTGGGATCGGCTGGACACACTGGTTTGGAAAATATAAGTGGATTAATCATGATCTTTTAAATTATCAAATGTGGTCTGAAAATACATCGTATTATTCAGGAAACTTGTATTACATTGGTTTACAGAATGACATTGCTGAGCATTTTGCATTTGGTTTGGTATTCTATCTTCCATACCGGTTATCTGTTGAAAGTAATACAACCTATTCAGATAACGCGGAATATAAAGTTAAACAGCAGCAGGAGTATTCGGGAACGCTGAGAATTGGATTGGGATATAGATTTAATCCTGATTGGACGATGGGACTGGGCTATGGATATCAGTGGAATCAGGACGATGATAGAGGTATATCATCCATCTCGGGAGGAATTGAATATAAACTCAAAATTAATACGATTTCGATTCCCTTATATCTTAAGTATGAGTCCAGATTTTTACCGGAAGAATTAGTGTATTATCCTTATTCTCATTCTGAAGAGAGTGTTACATGTCATATCGTTGGTTTTGGTGGCGGTATTCAACTAAAAAATTTTACCTATTATTTTTCATCTCAATGGCGCCATTGTGGTAATTACTTAAAAACAATGTATATCCCCGCTCCTCCTTATTCGTGAATTGCACCCCTGACCACCACGTCAAGTTTTGACGTGCGACAAATTGAGTTCAGCCTGGGAATATCAATTAAAAATTAATTATAGATAAAAATCTAAAGGTTATGAAAAGTAGATATACATCAATCTTAACACTTTTGCTTATCATTTTTACTTGTAGTATAATCCAAATACACGCTGATTTATATGAATCTTTAGAACCAGGTTCAGCGACTCAATATCATAGGATTTCTTATAAAACACAGCAAAATGAATATGATGAGGACTTCCAGATTTTCAGAAAAAAATTCTTCTCCGATTCCATATTTCAGATCAGCAGGATACAATTTCCAGTACAAATTTTTAACCTTGATAGAGAAAAATTTTGGTTAATCGTATTTGGTGAACCCGTTGATACTCTCAAACTCATGCCTAAAAACAATTGGTATTTTCACTATTCGTTGGAGTCAGATACAGCATACTATGAAGTAAAAATTAAGTTTGATGATAAGCTTGTTGTCTATGTTGAGAGGGGTAAGGACTTTGGTATCGCAACTGTATATAAATTTATAATTCTTGATGGTAAATGGTTTCTAACCAGAGTGGAATATATCAATTTATAAATAAATTCACGGTACCTGATCATTTGCTTTAGATAATAGTACGAAAACTTAGTGATCAAATACAATACCGGAGATTGCCGGCCTGAATTTGTCTCTTATTTTATAGATGCAACTGATGGCACGGGGGATAAAATAATAATCCCTGCTCCGGTTTCACCTTTAATCTTACATAGCTGCCATCCGCACGCCAACTTACTCGTGTTCTTCTTTGATAACGAGCAATAAAAGAATCCACATCCCAATTACCGTAATATACGCGCAACGTTTCCGTGACCAAATTGATTAAATCTTCCATACCTTCCACATGAGGCTGTTCTTGAGGTTGGTGAGCATGAGGTGTATTTCTAACATCTACCACTCTCTGATCGGCAAAATTTTCATCCATCAAAAATTGAATGATCACGGAAGAGTCAAATGCATACCCCTGTCCCAGTTTTAATAGATTCCAATTATGCAGACTCGTGCCCTGATCGCCATGTAAAATGAAGGTAAACAATCCTAACCAATAACTTAAATAATTTTCTGATTCATGTACATTCTTCCTGGTAAAAGGTTTGGTAACTCTTCCACCCGCATAGAAAAATTTTTTCATTATGCTTCGAATCAATTCAATTTCCTCTTGCGATACTAGTTTAGGTAAATTCTCAGGAGTTAAAATCAAATTTAAGGGCAACGCTTCTAATTTTTTTATTAAGCTTTGTAATCTATTTAAACTTGCCGCTGCCGATGCTTCTCCGAGATCAAGATCTAACTTAATAGCTTCTATGAGTAGAGAACGATAATTTTTAATAACCTTTCCACGAAGAATTTTATGGGTTAGAAAGGGTGGAAAATGAATTCTGACACCGCCATTTTTAACAAATCCTGCTCCCTTGCAGCGATTGATCAATCTTGCTAATCCTTTTTCATTTGACCTGGTAAAAGATAGTACCCAGGTTGCCATTAAAATATAGTGAGCTCTTTCATCTAGCAAGGTATAATCATCATCTAAAAATAATATGAATACCATTTTAGGATCTATATTTGCATCGCGAATTTCCTTATTTAACATTAACAGAAATTTCAGAATGTTTTCTGTTTTCCCCCTTACTTTCTTACCAAGCAGTTCGGTGTTATTTTCATCAGTAACACTCACCTCATCAACAAAATATACTTTTATACCTTCCTTCATCGCAAATTTGCACAGAGGAGAGGGATTCTTTTTATCTCCCTGGTAGGATAAAAATCGTGTGATTAGTCCTTGCCGTTCGAGAATTTTTAGATTATTAAATGTATTTCCCCCCGTTACTAATGCAGCTTCACCCCGACCATCGTATGAAACAATTCCTGCAAAAATTTTCAATTCTTTCTGTCTTATTGTCTGGGATACCACTTCTTCTATATCTGGATTAAAGAAAAATTTTTCTGTTAAAAAATCGTTCATTGACAGATTAACAACTTTACCTTTGATGGAATCATCCTTATTCAGCCAGGCGTCTAATTTCTCCCGAGCCATTCCTATAAATTCCAATCCTTTTGGAATTTCAAAGCCAAATCTATATTTTAAAAAGTTTTCCAATCTATCAATATTTAGGTCAGCCATTTAAAACCATCCTCTTAACATCCCAAATTATTCTTAAATCATGGAATAGGGAAACAAGTTGCAATGGCAATATTTATTTGAACGCAATATTATCTTGGATTCGATAGGAGCTGTAGAACCGACTTCGAAATAGTCTAATCAGACTAATGAATGATTCTTTGAGTAAAACTAGTTAAAAGTAAATATGTAAGAAGGAGATAGCAAGAATATTTTTCACAACAGGAAAAATATTCTAGGTTCTTCTTAATATTATAAAACAGCTTGTATCCTTTATCATTTTAATTTCTTAAGTTATTGATCATGGTTCGATAAATTCACCATGGCTACACATGATATTATTTTTATCCATAAAAATTTATATTTTCTTTAATTATGTATTATATTTGGATTGAGCACTGAAATAAAATGAAAGACTGGTGCACTTTCAAATCTACCATTCGATGAAACCAAAAAGATTCAAGTCCAAGCCTCACGTCATAATTCTGAGTGCAATTAAGAGTCTATATTCTATTACAATCAGAAATTAGACGAAACGAGCAAGTTTGTAAATAATCGCATGTAATTAAAAATTATTAGCAATAGGTGTATTCATAAATCATTGTAATTATGTAATTGGGATATAGTGTAAGGATGAAAAAAGATAATGAAGATAAGGGTTTATATGTTTTAATGCTCAGTATTCACGGGCTTGTTCGAGGAGATAATTTGGAATTGGGGCGTGATGCAGATACCGGCGGGCAAATCAAGTATGTAATTGAATTAGCTAAAAAGCTAGCGCGAGCTCGGCGCGTGGAGCGCGTTGATTTACTGACCAGGATGGTAATAGATAGCAAAGTTGATCCAATTTATCAACAGCCTGAAGAACAAATCGGTGGTCGGGCCTACATCATACGCATACCCTGTGGACCGCGCAGATATCTGCGTAAGGAAGTATTATGGCCTTACCTGGATAGTTACTCTGATCAGGCTGTGCAGTATATTCGCCGTGTTGGAAAGGTACCCGATCTAATACACGGTCATTATGCCGATGGTGGCTACGTCGGGGGACAAATAGCAAGATTGCTGGGAGTTCCTTTTATTTTTACCGGGCATTCTCTGGGTCGGATTAAAAAGGCGCGCTTGCGTGAAAAAGGAATGAAAGAGGCGCAGATAGAATCCCGTTATAATATAACGCAAAGAATCGATGCAGAAGAATTTGCTCTGGACACAGCTGTGTTTGTAGTGGCAAGTACATATCAGGAGGTGCAAGAACAGTATAAATTGTATGAACATTATGACCCCAAGCGCATGGTTATAATCCCACCGGGTGTCGACCTGGATCTGTTTTTCCCACCCAAACGGAGAAAGTCAAGGGCGCCAATTTATAATGAGGTAACTCGTTTTCTGACAAATCCCAGGCTGCCGATTGTATTTGCTATGTCACGTGCCGATGAGAAAAAAAATATTGAAACATTGCTTCACGCTTTTGCCCACAATTCTTTTTTACAGAGACATACCAATTTATTGCTGGTTGCCGGTAATCGAAGTGATATTTGTAAAATGGACACCGGGGCACGCAAGGTATTATCCAATATTTTATTTTTAATTGATAAATACGATTTATATGGGAAAGTTGCCTATCCAAAAAAACATGAACCAGAGGATGTTCCTGAGCTATATCGCATTGCCACCAAAACGAAGGGCGTTTTCGTTAATCCGGCCTTAACGGAACCTTTCGGTCTAACTCTTATTGAAGCTGCAGCAAGCGGTTTGCCACTTGTGGCAACCAATGATGGGGGTCCGAGAGATATCATAGCAAATTGTAAAAATGGAGAATTAATTGATCCACTTGATAGTGAGAAAATGGGGCAGGTCATTCAAAGTATAATTGAAAATATTAATAGCTGGACTAAATTGTCAAGAAACGGATTAAGAAACGTTCGGAAATATTATTCATGGCGCGGTCATGTCAGTAGCTACTTGAAAAAGTTTAGAAATATAAACAAAAAGAAATATTACGGTCGAAATCTGCTTACAAAAACGAGAAGCCGAATACCAACCGTGGATCGCATGATTATCAGTGATATTGATAATACATTAATTGGAGATCCTTCTGGATTAAATGATTTAATGCATTTATTAAAAAAATCGTATCGCAATGTTGGATTTGGTATTGCTACAGGTAGGAGAATAGACAGTGCAATCAGTATCCTGAAAAAGTCAAAAGTACCCATGCCCGATATTTTCATTACAGCTGTTGGTAGTGAAATTCATTATGGAAAAGCTTTAGTGGAAGACAGAACATGGCAGCACCACTTAAATTATTTCTGGCAACCGGAAAGGGTAAAAGAAGTTCTCAGTGAATTCCCTGGGCTTACTTTACAAGAAGAGAGCGAGCAAAGAAGATATAAAATCAGTTATAATATGGATTCAAAAAGGACACCCACAAGACGCATCATAGTGCGTCATTTAAGAAAACATAAATTAAGGGTTAAAGTCATCCATTCTCATAACGAGTATTTAGATATACTACCCATACGCGCCTCCAAAGGGCTTGCGGTGCGCTATCTGGCCATAAAATGGGGTTTGCCGCTGGAGCACATATTGGTTGCTGGGGATTCGGGTAATGATGAAGAAATGTTGAGTGGGGACGTACTTGGTGTTGTTGTAGGTAATTATAGTCCAGAATTAAAACGGTTGCAAGGGAAACCAAGGATTTATTTTGCCCGGAATAGTTACGCCAAGGGTATTGTGGAGGGTATAGAACACTATAATTTTTTGAACGAAATCAAAATACATGAGGAATATATTGATACAACAACTGGAAGATCTGATAACTGATCAACGGAATAGTATTTATTCCTTATTCAGATATTATGTGCGCCTAAGTAAGACCTTTTTGCTTCATTCAGATATCTGGTATGAATATAAACAATTTATAAAGAGTGAGGTTGGTGCTTCTTTAAAAGATACAGCGATTGAAAAATTAATATTTAATACCCAGGTCGCTGTTTTTGGCTCACCCTGGATTTATTTATTTATTAGAAACGGTATCGCCAATAGTAAATATTATAAATATCACCTGGATGATGTATGCTTTACTGAGGTTCCTGTTTCGGAATATTTAGAATTTCAGGAACGGCTTAGCAATGGTCAACCCGATACAAATCCCTGGACACTTGAAATTGATCTCACACCGTTTAACCGGGGTTTTCCCCGAATGAAAGAAACCAAGTCCATAGGACGGGGTGTTGAGTTTTTGAATCGCTATCTTTCCAATCGCCTCTTCGTAGATTTGGAAAAAGGGGATAAACGCCTGTTACAATTTATGCGCATTCATCAATATCAAGGTCAACAGTTGATGCTGAATTCCAAAATTAATGATGTTGATGAACTGCAAAATAATCTGCGTGAAATACAAAAATATTTGGAAACACAAAATGATGAGACTGAATGGGCAGAACTACAAGATACCTTACGTGAACTTGGCTTTGAACCGGGTTGGGGACGAAATGTGAAACGTATGCTGTATACTTTTTATTTACTTTCTGATATATTAGAAGCACCTTCGCCAAGAAATCTTGAAAAATTCCTTGGCAGTATTCCGATGATATTTAGCGTAGTTATTCTCTCGCCCCATGGTTATTTCGGACAATCAAACGTTCTGGGCTTACCCGATACCGGCGGACAGGTGGTATACATTCTGGATCAGATTCGAGCTTTGGAAAAGGAAATGCGTTCACGTAATTATGACATGGGATTGGATATTGATCCAAATATTATTGTGATAACCCGGCTAATCCCTGAGGCTGGTGAAACTACATGTAATTTACCGAGAGAAGATATTACAGGCACGAAAAGTGCGAAGATAGTACGAATTCCATTTAGAAATGAGAATGGTGATGTGGTACCTTACTGGATTTCCAGATTTAAGATATGGCCATATTTAGAGCAATTTGCTCTCGATGCTGAAAAAGAGATTCTTACCGAGTTACATGGTCGTCCCGATCTGATCATCGGCAATTATTCAGACGGTAACCTAGTCGCTTCCCTTCTTTCTCAAAGAATGGGTGTAACACAATGTAATATTGCCCATGCCCTGGAAAAAACCAAATATCTTTTCTCTGCGCTACACTGGAAAGAGTACGAGCAACAATACCATTTTCCGGCTCAGTTTACCGCTGACTTGATTGCCATGAATACGGCTGATTTTATAATAACCAGTACTTATCAAGAAATTGCCGGAAATAGAGAAGTCATTGGTCAGTATGAAAGTTATTCTGCTTTTACCATGCCGGAAATATATCGTGTAGTGAATGGGGTAAATGTTTTCGATCCTAAATTCAACATCGTATCACCTGGTGCGGACCCGGATGTTTATTTCCCTTATACAGAAAAAAAGCGGCGGTTATTTGATTTACATCGCGATATAGAAAATCTGCTGTATGATGAAAGTCTGGATTATACAATGGGTTATTTCTCAGATAGAGAGAAACCGATGATTTTTGCTATGTCACGGTTGGATCATGTTAAAAATATCAGTGGCCTCGTTGAATGGTATGGTATGAATGAGGATTTGCAATCTCATGCCAATCTATTCCTGGTCGCTGGTTTTGTAGATGAGAAATTATCTAAAGATCAGGAAGAAATTCATCAGATTAGAGAAATTTATCACTTAATTGAAAAATACCGTCTTAAAGGTAAAATCCGTTGGGTTGAAAAGCAGTCCTATAAAAACTTTAATGGAGAATTATATCGCTATATTGCAGACAGTCAGGGTATATTTGTACAACCTGCTTTATTTGAAGCTTTTGGTTTAACAGTTATAGAGGCCATGATTTCTGGCCTTCCTACTTTCGCTACCCAGAATGGAGGACCCAGTGAGATCATCGAACATGGTGTGTCCGGATTTCATATAGATCCAGATCATGGTAATGAAGCAGCGAAAACAATTGTTAATTTCTTTACACGCTGTAAACAGGATCCAGAATATTGGAATCAAATTTCACAGGGAGGCATCCAGCGGGTTGAAGAACGCTACACCTGGAAACTTTATGCCTCGCGTCTGATGACCCTATCCCGGATATACGGATTCTGGAAATATGTTACCAATCTGGAGCGAGATGAGACCAGGAGATATTTGGAAATGTTTTACAGTTTGATGTTTAAAAAATTGGTTCAAACAATTGATACTACATAGTTTATAATATTATTCTCACCTTTAAACCCATTTAGCTTTCTAGCAAGTAAAATAAAGTAGTCCTTACCCCCTCCTTATCAAGAAGGGTGAAAGAAAATTCTATATCAAAAATAATATACACGAGAATTCAATATTTGATTCCCCTCCTTACCAAGGAGGGGGAAGGGGGAGGTTAAAATGTATTTCTATTAAATTTCTACGTATTCTGAAAAAAAGTGTTTTTTATATTAGAAAATTCTTATTTTTAGCATCAATTCTATTTATCTATCCCAATATTTCATTTGGCAGGTGCTTATCATTTAAAGAATTAAAAGGAGATTATCATAATGGGCGCACTTCAAAGTCTCGACTGGATCATTATTGCCGTATATTTTCTTATTATCATGGGATTGGCGTGGTGGGTAATTAAACAAAGGCAGGATACCTCCACAGATTATTTTTTGGCGGGTCGCCACCTGGGGTGGTTTATAGTGGGGGCATCCATATTTGCCTCCAATATCGGTTCAGAACATCTGGTCGGTCTGGCAGGCTCTGGGGCGACCGATGGAGTGGCCATGGCACACTATGAGCTGCATGCCTGGTGTATCCTCGTTTTAGGCTGGATTATGGTACCTTTTTATATGCGCTCAAAAGTGTTTACCATGCCCGAATTTCTGGAGAGACGCTTTTCGCCTACAGCCCGTACGGTTCTGTCAGTCATTTCTCTTGTTGCTTATGTTTTAACAAAAATTGCTGTCGGAATATTTGCCGGAGGCATCGTTTTCAGCGTTCTGCTACCGGAGTTAAACTTTCTGGGCCTCGACAGCTTCTGGATTGGTTCCATACTGGTCATTGTCCTAACAGGAATATACACGATTTTAGGTGGATTGCGTGCGGTAGCATATACCGAAGCCATGCAGACAATCGTATTAATAGTTGGATCAGTCTTAGTCACAATTTTCGGTTTAAAAGCACTGGGCGGCTGGGAAGAACTTCGTGCCATTGCTGGAACTGAAATGTTTAATCTATGGAAACCGCTGGTACCTGCAGGTGTGGAAAGTAGCTGGGCTCCTGTCCTAGAAAGCGGTCGTATGGCATGGTATTTTAATGATAATTATCCCTGGTTAGGAATGCTATTTTGCGCACCGATCATTGGTCTGTGGTATTGGTGCACTGACCAATATATCGTTCAACGTGCGCTCGGGGCGCCCAATGAACAGCAGGCGCGCAGGGGATCTATTACTGCGGCTTTCCTTAAACTTTTACCGGTTTTCATTTTTATAATACCGGGAATGATTTGCTTTGCTCTGGCACAAAGCGGAAAAATACCAACCATTCAACAGGAACTTTTTGGCGTTGACGGAGAACTTATAAGAGACAATGCACAAAAGGCGTTTCCCTTACTGGTAGCATATGTGCTGCCGGTGGGTATACGTGGTATTGTTGTGGCAGGCCTGCTGGCCGCTTTGATGAGTTCCCTGGCCGGTGTTTTTAATGCCTCATCGACTTTATTTACCATGGATTTCTATTCGCGTTTACGACCTAATGTGACACAACACCAACTGGTATGGATGGGACGCGTTGCCACGACGGTGATGGTTTTAATCGGACTTTTCTGGATTCCGGTTATTCAGGGTGGCAAGGGCCTGTATGATTATCTCCAGGGCGTACAGGCATATTTAGCTCCACCAATTTTTGTTGTATTCTTTTTCGGCGTTTTCATGAAACGCTTAAATAGCAAAGGGTGCCTTGCGGCATTGATTACAGGATTTGTCCTGGGACTATTCCGCCTGGCTGTGGATACACCGGTTAAATTAAGTGAAGAATTCAGCTATAGCGAAGGCTCGTTCTTCTGGGTAATAAATAACATATTTTTTCAGTATTATAGTCTGGTTATTTTCGTGGTATGTGCGATTGTAATGATTGCCGTAAGCTATATGACAAGAGAACCGGCCTATGAAAAAATTAGTGGTTTAACTTATGCTACCACCAGTGAAGATCATCGCAAGGAATCGCGTGCCAGCTGGTCTCGAGGTGATGTAATCGCATCCGTAGTGGTGTTGTTCATGATCATGGGTGCGTATTTGTATTTTACAGGGTAAGTTAAGAAATAAGAATTAAGAATTAAGAAATAAGAATCGTTTGGTAGATATTGTAGGACCATTCGGTAGAATGCCCAGCAGTCTAGAAAAATATAATAACGAAAAGGTTAGAAGCCGATTTGGTAAGATAGTTTTAAGAAGACAATTTGATTTTTTCCCTTAATAATGGAAGGGAGGGGTGTATATTCATCAGCGGTATATATAAAATATAGAGCACCAAAGGGTGGCTGGAAACGCCAGCCAAAAAGCCCATAAAAATATATTCTCTTTTCGCCAATATTATTTTGAGCAAGGATCCGTATCCATAAATCGCGGGTAAAATTATAGTCAACGGTAAGAATGTTAATCGTTGTGGAGTTACTGGTAAAATCGGGCGTATATGTTATTTTATTAAATTCGTACTCCATAGCTAATTTTTTGAGCGGTCGAAATCTAATGCGTGATTCCAAGAGTGAAAAGTCACGATCATAATTCCTGCCCCAGGAATATTCTAGTTCTGCTGAAGACCACTCATCGGTATTATAACCCAGTTCAATTTCATAGATATGATTATAATATTTTTTTTCATACAATTTAAATTCGTTGTTGTAAGTTAGATCCAGGCTAAAGCGGTTATTTAAATAGAAGCGGGCAGATTCAGTTACATACCAACTGCGCAATGTACCTTGATGATTCCAGAAAATATTATTTCTGGTTTCAACATTGATATATTTAAAGATGCTGCGATTAAACCACCACTTGTATGAAACATCACTATCAATTTCCTGCATATCATCATCGCGCACGAATCCCGTGTGATTGACATTATCACGAAAATTTTTTCCTGTATCGGAATAGCGAATATGATAATGATAGATATTACTCTCTCTGGCAAAGCGTATAAAATAGGCACTGGATTGCCAAAATTTACCTGGAGAACTGGTTACGAACTGCCCGGTTAGTTTCCAGGAATTACCCAGATTCAGGACATAGTCGGCAGAGATTGAACGGGCATAACCACCATCCCAATCCTTACCGGCATAGGTTATTCCAACTGTTGATGACTTTAGAATATCTTTTTTAAGGCGCATGATTGAGAAAACAGCTGCAGGCAAATGTTCATTTATATCCTGCGTACTTTTTACTCCCATGGCCGATATGGTATAATCACCAACTTTTCCAACAAATTTACCTCCGTAATCTATATCTCCAATTCGTCTTGAGTAAAATGTGCGGATCCTAGTAGAATAGAGCTCATTACCTTCCAGAAAAAATAATCGTTTTTCAGGAAAGCTCAATTCCCAGCGGCTCAGATTAATTTTTTCCTGATCTCCTTCAACGCTGGCAAAATCTGGATTTAGGGTAAGATTTGTAATTAGATTACTGGTAATGTGATAAGCTAGATCAGCACCGATATCATTATACACTTCATTATTGCTGGCTGTTAGATCACTGCCTTCATAGCGTAAAGTGGAATATGGTGTGAATGTAAATGATCTTTTTTTATAGGGCAACTCCAAGTTAACTAATGTTCCTCCTTGAGAAATGCGATAATCGCTGTTCATGATACCGGACCAATATACCGTTTCAGAATTTTTGCGAATAATACGGCCGAAGTTTATACCCCATTCCTGTAATTCAGCATCGTAACTAAGATTGGAAAAAGGAATGGCTATTTCAGCCGTCCACCCAAATTGTGATTTTTTTGCAGCTGCCTTCCAATGTATATCCCAATTAATATCCGTACTACGACCATCATCAGCAATCCGCATATCAGTCTGGGTGCTGATGGGATTAACAAAAAAAGCAAAGCCACTGCGTTGATCCAAAAATGTATCTAAAATGACAAAAACAGCATCATCGTTTTTATCAAGATTGTCGCGTAGTTGTAAATTTGCTACAATGGACTCTGGTTGCCTATCAAAACACTTAAAACCAATATATAGATATTCACTATTATACATTACATATACAATTGTTTTCTCTGATGCAGAAGCGCCTTTTTCAGGTTCGAGTTGAATAAAATCGGTGGCAGAATCAATGGCAACCCACTCGTTTGAAGATAAAATGCCGTCTATTGTAAGATCAGAATTTATTTGAAAAGCGCTGATTTTTTTCTGTGCAGCTGTAAGGATAGAATATAGAAAAAATAGTATAAATATTAGTCTGGGTACATATTTCATATCGATATTTTTAAAATTTATCAATTCCGTCGATTAAATCCAATCGCTTTTTCATTTACGGGAATAAAACCAAATTATTTTACAGTTAAAATATAAAAACATTATCAGGTTATCAAAAAATTGGGATAATATAATATACCCAAAGAAGAATTAACAAAAAGGTGAAATTATGAAATGGCTAAAAATTTCATTTATTATCTTACTACCATTCATATACGGCTGTTCTAAGGCACAATCAAATGGAGATCAAAATATGGTTAAACAAATATATAATAGTAAAAATTTGGAAAGCGCCACATTTGCAGGGGGATGTTTCTGGTGTCTGGAGGCGCCGTTTGAAAGTCTGGATGGCGTTGCCGAGGTCGTTTCCGGCTACACAGGGGGAGAAAAGGAAAATCCAACCTACGAAGAGGTATCCAGTGGAAAAACCGGTCACCTTGAAGCGGTACAGATAAGATTTGACCCAGAAATTATAAGTTATGCTGAGCTATTAGATGTTTACTGGAGACAATTTGATCCGACAGATAAAGGAGGATCGTTTTATGATAGAGGATCACAATACACTTCAGCTATTTTTTACCACAATGAAAAACAGAAAGTACTCGCGGAAAAATCAAAAGAAAGACTGGATAAATCTGGTATCTTTAACAAATCGATCACTACAAAAATAGAAGCATACAGTAAATTCTATCCTGCGGAAGATTATCATCAAAATTATTATAAAGACAATCCTGATAGGTATTATAACTACCGTAAAGGATCGGGAAGAGACTCCTTTATATTAGGTGTGTGGGGTGAGAAGGACATTTCTCGCTTTCCCAAACCATCTGATGATGAACTGAAAGAGAAACTCAATGATTTACAATATCAGGTGACCCAACAGAACGCTACCGAAAGGGCATTTGCCAATGAATACTGGGATTTCAAAGGAGAAGGAATTTATGTTGATATTGTATCAGGGGAACCGCTGTTCAGCTCCAAAGACAAGTATGATTCAAATTGTGGTTGGCCAAGTTTTACGAAACCTATTGATCCCAGTCATCTTGAGAAAAAAATAGATCGTTCACATGCTATGGAAAGAATTGAAGTACGCAGTAAATTGGGTGATTCCCACCTAGGCCATGTTTTTGCTGATGGTCCAGAGGAAACAAATTTAAGGTATTGTATCAATTCAGCCTCCCTGAAGTTTATCCCGAAAGAGAAAATGGAAGAAGGTTACGGCGAATATTTGTGGCTTTTTAAGTAGAGCATGTTTAATTTCTACTTGACAGTAGGAATTAGAATTCTTATATTCTACACAGAGGTAGAAATTGAGATTTCAAAAGACAACAGAATACGCCGTTAGAGTTATGGTTTTTTTAGCCAATAATCGCGATGAGCTATATTCTGTTAACCGCTTACACAAAATTTTAAATATTCCCTATAAATACTTGGGTCGCCTGATGTACAAAATGAACCAGGCAGGACTGCTTAAGGTGCTAAAGGGTAAACAGGGAGGATATCAGATAAACGAGCAACGCCATCCTATATACCTTTACGAAATTATCGGAGTTGTGGAGGGGCTTGATAGCTACGATCGTTGTATCCTTGGTTTTGAGGAATGCTCAGATGATAATCCCTGTACATTGCACAAGTACTGGTATAAATACAAAGAAGGGATAAAAGAAATGATATATAATACCACTCTCAAAGATTTGCAAAATGCAAGCCAAATTAAATATTAGCTTTTTTTGGCTTTAAATACTATCCTGAGGTAGAATTTAAATATAATGGGGAGATTTGTCCTTTTAAAAACCAATTTTAAGCCACTTCCCTTGATTGATGAGATGGAAGAACAGAAATATGAGGTCTATTCGAAAACTTCAGAGAAGAACCGCGATCAGCATTTTACATTCATTAAACGCTAAAATAAAAGAGGACTATAAATGAAAAGGAATAAAAACTTGGAGACGTTATCCTGGGAACATCATGATGGGTTGGTAATCGCTTTCCGTATGGAAAAAGGGATAAATAATAATGTAGCACCAGATATTGTCGCTCAATACCTGCTTTATATCTGGGATCATAGTTTGCAGCATCATTTCTGGCAGGAAGAAGAATCGCTTACTGCACCCTTACAAGCAACAAGTAAGGGCAGGGAATTACTACAACAAATGCTCGATGAGCATAGGCAGTTTAAAAACATAGTCAGCACGATCAGATCAAATAACAAAGATTATACACCTTATGTGATGCAATTCTATCAAAAATTAAACAAACATATCCGTTTTGAAGAACGCAAATTATTTCCGTTGGTAGAAGAGCTTTGTAGTGAATCTGAATTGAAAAATATCGGTATCTTCTTACATAAAAATCATCAACCCGGTAAGAAAGAGTGGAATCCGGAATTTTGGCGAGAAAAAGATGAATAGTATTTCACCAAAAAAAATTAATAAAATAGACGAAGAAAAATGCGATGGCTGTGGGCTGTGCATTCCATCATGTCCGGAGGGGGCGTTGCAGCTCATCGACGGAAAAGCCCGGTTGGTGCGTGATTTTTATTGTGATGGTCTTGGGGCTTGTATAGCTCATTGTCCTCAAGATGCTATTACAGTTATTGAACGCGAGGCAGAAGCCTATGATGAAAGGAAGGTAATGGAAAATATACTGGAGCAGGGGGATGATGTGCTTAAACAACACCTGCACCATCTTCGTGAACACGGTGCAGATGATTATCTTCAGGAAGCATTGCTTTGAACTCTGATGACAAGGGAGTAGTTCTTGGAACAGTTGACCTTGACTCCTCAAGCGGCTCATCAAGCATTTTGGCATCCAACCTTACTATTACCGAACAAATAAATTTGAGGTCCGAGTCTGGCTCAGCTTCGGTATATTTGAAAGATAGTAGAGTCGGAGATATTG
>Ga0209427_10003415_pt1 | contig 18640 bp, 15 predicted proteins | sample DeeMarSWOR136_30_FD_187465 | JGI IMG/M metagenome (GOLD analysis project Ga0209427, IMG submission 187465) | Marine sediment microbial communities from White Oak River estuary, North Carolina - WOR-1-36_30 (SPAdes) (version 2) | ecosystem: Environmental > Aquatic > Marine > Intertidal zone >...
ACTTCTCGTTGCCGACGACAATGCAACTGCAAATACCCGTCCCGGCATTTCCGCCCAAGTTATGTGTCAGTCCCATCTTCGGGTTCTTCACCTGCCGGGGCCCGGCTTTGCCCTGAAGCTGCTTGTAGACCTCGTACATCATTCTCAGGCCGCTGGCGCCCAGGGGATGGCCAAAGCATTTCAGGCCGCCGTCGGTGTTTACCGGCAACTCGCCTTCCAGGGTGAATGTCCCGGCCCGAATGTCTTCTCCGGCCTGGCCCCGGGGACTGAAGCCCAGGTCTTCATAGACAATCATCTCATGGATGCTGAAACAGTCATGCACCTCGGCGATACTTATCTCTTTGCGAGGGTCTTTAATACCGGCCTCGGCGTAGACCCTTTGGGAGCCGAGGACGTTCTCCTCAATATGCACAAAATCGTAGTCCTGCCTCATGGCGCCCTGCCGGGCGCCCACACAGATCTGCATACCCTTGATATAGATGGGGTCGGTCCGGAAATCTCTGGCCATGTCGGCGCGGGTCACGATAGCCACCGCGGCACCATCACTGACACCGCAGCAGTCGAAAAGCCCTAGAGGCCAGGCGATAATCGGCGCGTTGATAACCTGCTCCTCGGTAAGCTCATTCTGGAAATGCGCCTTCGGATTCAGGCTGCCATTGTGATGGTTCTTGACGGCAATCCTGGCCAGCAGCCTCTTGCCTTCCTCAGGCGTCAGATTATAGTCATTGAAATACCTCGTGGCCAGGTAAGCAAAAGACGCCGGGGCGCTGTAGCCGGGACCGATGCCCGAGCTCCCGTCCTGGTTATCACCGACGATACTTGGTCCCTTGACCCCCGTTTGACCCGAATCCTTAAGCTTCTCCACGCCCACGGCAAGGGCAACATCACAGACACCGGCGACCACGGCATAGCTGGCCGCCCTCAGGGCCTCGGAACCGGTGGCGCACATATTCTCGACCCTGGTGACGGGTATATACTGTAGCTGCAGAGGAGAAAGGGTAATGGCGGTTATGCCGGAAAAAACCGTACCAATCCAGGCCGCCTGTATATCCTTCGGCTCGATAGCGGCATCCTCGAACGCCTCGTAGGCGGCTTCAACGATAAGGTCCTCAACGCCCTTGTCCCAGCGCTCCCCGAACTTGGTACAGCCCATACCGATAATGGCTACTTTATCCTTGATACTTTCCATGTTTTAGCCTCCTGAGGCTAGTCTGTAGCCGGTTTCGCCTTCCAGAAATAGTTATTGATACCCCGGCTCTGGAACATTTTCCTGAAGGTCATCTCCACCGGCATGTCCACTCTGACCTTATCGACATCGCAGTCGGTCAACTCACATATCATCCTGCCACCGCCCTCAAAATCAACGACACCGTTAACACCGGGGGGATTCTGCGTGGGCTGCAGCTGGTCGATGGCGTAGCTGAAGAGCTTCCCTTTCTTATCGGAGAATTTATACGGTTCGAAATCATCTTTGGTCTGGCAGCTGACGCACACCCTGGGCGACTGCCCGATTTGAGAAATCTGAGGATCCCCGCATTTCTTGCACCTGACGCCATATAAAGCGGAAATGGTCCTCCGCTCCCGCCAGCGGCTTGAAAGTGAAAGCGCCTGGCGCTCCGGCAGGGTAGAAGACTCCATCGGCAAGAGGTCACGCCAAGTAGCGTATTGCCCATAGCTGATGGTCATCTGGCCCGCCAGCTTACCGGATATAACTGGCTTATTCTGAACACGGCTGATATCCTCGGTAACGCGGAGCAGAAAAACATCACAGCCATCTCCATATCCGGCAAAGAGAATTCTGTCCCCCGGCTTGGCTTCCTCAAGAGCTGCCAGCAGCATCAGCGGGGCTGCCGCCGCACCCGTATTTCCGATGTTATCGTAGAGCGGGTCCTGGACCTGGCCTTTATCGAACTTCATCCGCCTGGCCAGACCGGCATGCTGCCGGGCATCGGCGGCGTAATAGACGATTTTCGCGAAGTCCTTCGAGGTAAGACCGTATTTATTCATGAGGCCGGAGATAGCCTCCTGCATGGTCGGCATATAACCAGCTTCGTCGATAAAGCGCCCCTCGGCAGACCGTATGAAGGTATCCTCATCGGTCCGCCACAGGTCGGTAAAATCATTGAATACCGAATAGCTGCCCTCAACGGATGCGATAACACCTTCCGAACCTATTATCAGGGCAGCCGCTCCGTCGCCGAGTACCTGTTCCAGCATACCCCTGGCCGCACCGAGACGGCAGTCCGAGGCAGTTACCACCACATTACCGGCAGAACCGCTTTTGACTGCATCTATGGCAGCTTTCATAGCTATGGTTGATGCCCGCAGGGAATCAGTAAAGTCGGCGGTATGGCACTCTCCTGCCAGGTCAGCGGCACCAGCGACGATAGCAGCGGACTGCTTCTCCTTATACGGGGCGGTGGTCGTCGCCAGAGAAAGTCCATTTACTTCGGCCTCACTCCGCGCCATGCAGTCCAATGCCGCCGCCACCGCCATGGTAACGGTATCCTCGTCGCAACCGGCCACTGCTTTAGTCCCGCCCGTACTCCTCCCCGACCACATCCTGGCGATTTCATCACGACTGAGCCTGTAAATAGGGATATGAGCTCCTACTGATGTGATACCGACCATTTTCCGCTTTTCCTTTCTTTCTGTTCCAACACATGAAATCGCCTGATGTCAGTATGAGTGCCCCGGTAATCTACGGCCTGCCGCCCTCTCATCACATGTGGCTTATACTAAAAATGCCCCACCACCAATCCCTATCTGGAACATACCGGTCAGCCTTACACGGTAGAAAAGCCGCCATCGACGGGCATGATACACCCGTTAACATAAGAGGCCATATCCGAACTGAGCCAGACCACTGCCTCGGCAACCTCTTCCGGCGCCGAATCCCTCCCCAGAGGCACCAGCTCTTTGACCGCTTCGGCCATTCCTGGCTGTACTGCCAGCATCCGGTTGAAGAAACCGGTGCCCCTCATGCCGGCGGGACACACAGCATTGACCCGGATGCCCGACTTGCCGTAGTCCACCGCAGCCGATCTGGTCAGACCGTTAACGCCGTGCTTGCAGGCGGTATACATGGGCTGGCCGGGAGCGCCGAGCAGTCCGGCAATGGAAGACGTATTGACAATAGAGCCACCGCCGTGAGCCACCATATATATAAGCTCGTACTTCATGCACAGCCAGATACCCTTGAGGTCAATGTCCACGATACGGTCCCAGTTCTCTTCGGTACCTTCGATGAAAGGCGTCGGCAGTTCTTCAACGCCGACGTTATTATGGGCACAGTTGAGGCCTCCAAAGGTCTCGACAGTCCTATTGACCATCGTTTCAACCTGTCTGTCTTTTGAAACATCGGTCCTGACAAAAACGGCCTCGCCGCCGGCTTTCTTTATTCTATCTACAGTCTTCTGGCCGTTTTCAGCATCAATATCCACCACGGCAACCTTCGCGCCCTCCCTGGCAAAGGCTATTGCCGAGGCCCGGCCCAACCCCATACCGGCACCAGTGACCAGAGCGACCTTGCCCTGGAGAATTCCCGCCATGTGATACCTCCTGAGTCAATTGTCCCGATAACTGCCATGAATATCTTATTCTGTAGGACTAAAGGTGTCAAATAGCTGCGGGTGGGGAAAGAAAATCCTCCTTAATCCCACTCTATGAAAGGGGGACAATAAATAGATTCTTCGCTACGCTCAGAATGACAGGGGAAAGTGGGTGGAGAAACCCACGGGATAAGCAGGAGATGTAACTGTGCGGTCGGGTGGGACTAGATAACAGCCGAGGGGTGGGGGCTGGATTCCCGCTTTCGCAGGAATGACGGTTTATTATTTTTGCGAAAACAGGCAACTGAAACTGAGCAGAACTCTGGAGACAGGGACTTGACTTTATATAATATTTAGTTTATAATATATACTATCTAGAATATATACTTTTCATAAAATATATTGTTAAATAAATATACCAATATACCGGCATATCTTACAGGAGGAATTGAGATATGGGAAGCGATATTTCGGGAAGGGTTGCCGTAGATTTACTGTCGATACCGCCGCTTATCTTCAGGATTATACGCAGAAAGCTGATTATGACCACCCTTGCGGATATCGATGTGGACATCAAGTTTCCTCATTTTGAAATTATGACGGTATTAAAAGAGGAAGGCACGCTGCATGTGGCCGAAATCGGCGAAAAATTACAAATTGCCAAAGCCCAGATGACCCATCTTATCGATAAACTGGTTGAATTAAATATGGTGGACAGGAATACGGATGAAGCCGACCGGCGCACCATTAATATAACCCTGACTGACAAGGGAAGAACTTTTCTGGAATCACATGAAAGCAACATAGTAAACGCTGTACGGGAATATATATCCTGCCTCGAAGACGATGAGCTTGATGAGCTATCGCATTCGCTGAGAAATCTACGAGACACATTGTTGAAACTGCAGTAGGTAAAAATCTAAATATCCCCGGGCACGGTAACAGCCTTAAGGGAGTGTAACTATCTCTATGCAACAACAAAATATGCAAAATCAAAGACACAATGTGCTTGACACCGACCGCATCGGGTGGCTGCTGGTAAAACTGACCACACCGGCGTTCTTCGGCATGTTCGTCCAGACCTTATATAACGTGGTCAACACCATCTTTGTCGGCCACTACGTCGGCCCCCTGGGTATTGCCGGCCTCTCCATCGTTTTCCCGTTACAAATGCTGGCCATGGGTTTCGGGATGATGGTGGGAATGGGCGGGGCTTCATTGATTTCGAGGTTGCTGGGAGCCGGTGATGTAGCCGGGGCGGAGCGCACCGTGGGTAACGGCATCAGCCTCGGCATCGTGCTTTCCATACTGGTGGTTGTCGTTATCCTGCCATTTACGGACTTCTGGCTCAGACTTATCGGCGCCTCGGACGCCGTCCTCCCCTATGCCAAGGAATACCTGATTATCATCATCAGCGGTACGGTCTTCAGCATTTTCGCCATAGGATTACTCAGCTTTGCGCGGGCCGAAGGGAACGCCCGCGTCGGCATGGTCGCCATGATACTGGGAGCCGTTCTCAGCATCATACTCTGTGCCGTATTCATGATACCGATGAAAATGGGAGTAACGGGGGCCGCTCTGGCCACCATAATCGCGATGTTTATCTCCACGGTTTATCTCCTGAGTTACTATCTCACCGGCAGCAGCTACCTGAAAATCCGCGTCTGTAACCTGGTTCCTGATTTTAAAATCCTCAAAGCGATGCTCTCCATAGGTATTGCCGCATTCATGCAGACTGTAGCCGGCAGCCTGTCCGCAATGATATTAATCAAAATGGTTGTCACCTACGGAGGAGACTACGCACTTTCGGCTTTCGGCATTGTCCAGCGCATCATGATGTTCGCTATAATGCCGGGCATGGTCATCGGCCAGGGGGCACAGCCGATACTCGGCTATAACTACGGGGGCGGTCGATACTCGCTGGCTCTGAAAGCGCTGACGCTGTCCGTCCTCGTATCTACATCACTGAGTATAGTGGCATTTCTCGTGCTATATTTTACCCCGGAACCGCTGATAAAAATCTTCAGTAACGACCCGGAACTCGTCGCTGTGGGTGCCTATGCCGCCAAACGTATTTTCCTGTCTATGCCCCTGTTGGGCTTCATAATGCTCAGTATACAGATATTCCAGGCACTCGGCCGGGCCGTGCAGGCCTTTATCGCAGCCGTTGTGAGACCGGTCGTGTTCTTGATCCCGATGGTACTGATAATGTCCCGTTACTGGCAACTGGATGGAGTATGGCTCTCTTTCCCCGCCTCTGATCTGATGACCTTCTTTCTGGTTATTGCCTTAATCACGCCCATCATCAGGGAATTCAGAAGAGCCGCGGCTGTGGAAAAACATAAAGGAGTAATTCCAACAACGTCGGGGCAGACGATGAATATTTCCGGTAACACGCTGACTGAATAACTACCCGGAAACAATATGAGAATGATGCAGGCTGGAAACCTCAGCGTACTTAATGACGAGCGCATCGGCCGTTTACTGGTGAAACTAACCATTCCCGCGTTTCTCGGCATGTTCGTCATGACCCTCTACAATGTGGTCGATACCATCTTCATCGGGCACTACGTTGGCCCCCTGGGCATTGCCGGTCTTTCCATAGTATTCCCCATTCAAATGATGTCGATGGGTATCGGTCAGATGTTCGGGATGGGAGGGGCGTCACTCATTTCAAGACTCATCGGGGCCAATAATGTACCGAGAGCGGAACACGCCCTCGGTAACGCCTTCAGCGGCACCATTATAGCGTCGGCTATAATTATGATAGTCTGCTTGTCTAATGTGGAGTTCTGGGTCAGGCTAATGGGTGCGTCGGAGACTATACTCCCGTATGCCCGGGACTACATGACCATAATTTTATTCGGCATGTTTTTCATGACCTTCGCCATGTCAATGAATACCCTAATAAGGGCCGAGGGGAATGCACGTGTCCCCATGATAGGCATGATTATCGGCGCCGGCTCGAATATAGTGCTTGACGCTATATTCATCATCCCACTGGAGATGGGAGTAAAGGGAGCGGCACTGGCTACGGTTGTAGCCCAGTTAATCTCCACCATATATTTCCTGAGCTATCATCTTACCGGAAAAAGCTTCCTCAAGTTGCATTCAAAAAACCTGATTATTCAGTGGAATATAATGAGAGATATCCTTGCCATAGGGATTGCTGCCCTGGCTATGGTAGTAGCTGGAAGTCTGGCTTCTATTTTTGTGAATAGACTGCTGGTTTTTCACGGTGGGGACTTTGCCGTGTCTGCTTTTGGCGTTCTTCACCGCATTATGATGTTTGCCCTGATGCCGGGTATGGTTATCGGACAGGGACTCCAGCCAATACTCGGATTCAACTACGGAGCCAGGCGCTTCGACAGGGCACTAAGGACAATCAGGCTGGCGGTTAGTTACGCAACATGCTGCAGCATTGTGGCCTTTATCGTCCTGTATTTCTACCCGGAACTGTTCCTCCGAGTCTTTACCACTGATACCGAACTCATCAACATAAGCGTATATGCCGCCAAGCGTATCTTTTTTGTACTGCCTATCATAGGCTTTATGATGGTCGGTACCATAATTTTCCAGGCGATTGGTAAAGTGGTTCAATCAATTGTTACATCATTAGCGAGGTCTGCCCTGTTTCTGGTCCCGCTGCTATTCGTGCTGCCGCGTTTCTGGGGTATTGATGGCCTATGGCTGACTTTCCCGATTACCGATGCACTTACCTTTTTACTTACCCTGACACTGCTTGTACCACAGTTAAGGGAGTTCAGAAGGAGAAGCCGTTCGCCAGAGCTGGAACCACCGGATGAGTTCAAATTCCCCATGCCACCGCCCGGAGGCATAAGATAACAAGTGACCAGATTCATTTAGCCAGGTAAAAATGCCTGCCAAGAATGAAGCTTGAGCTTCCTTTTATCAAATTCAAAGCATGAACAAACCACACCTTATTAAAGCTGATCCCACGATGCCGCGACATATAATCTTCATATTTTCCCTTCATACCAGGTAACTCAATTCATGCAGCTATATCAATCTTTTTTTATCTGGCAAGTCAGGTCCAGTCCTTTAGAATTATGCAATAAATCCAGAAGAGTAAATAAAAAAGACAATGGAGCCAAGACCGCGCCATAATCTTTACTTATAGACCTGACCTGAAAATGAATTGCATCAAATTTCTTGAAAGCATATCCGTATTGACAAAAAGACAGGCTGCTTACTTCCCCCAGATGTCTTGCGATATCTGAAGGAGAAAAGCCAGGCGTAATATGGCCATGCCACTCAAAAGGATAACGCTTGTTTTCTTTAAAGTATTTCAGTAAAGGATAACGCTTAACAAGGTATGGAAGTAATGAAAGAAACTTATATATCGGAAAAGAATGGCTGAGAAATAAATCCCCTGGGGTATTTAGAACGAGATATCCGTTTACTTTTAGAATCCTCTCTACTTCGCAGAGGAATTTCCTATTATCTGGGAATGATAAATGTTCATACATTTGTGTGCTGACAACCCTTTCGACAGACCCACTTTGTAATGGAATAGTCGTGGCATTACCTTTTAGAAAATGTATGTTTTTGATATTTTGGTGATTTATCTTCTGCTCCGCTTTTAAAATAGAATCAGAAGACTTATCAATACCAATTATCTTGGCTGTTGGGTAATGGTTAGCTATGCGTATTGTCCAATCCCCTGGGCCACAGCCAACATCCACGATTACTCCTTGAAATAAAGCTCTATCAATATTTAGAAATCGGGTAAAATACCTCCATTTCATCCAGTTTGATCCCATTGAGTGCTCCTTAAATGGAGTTAGTCGTTTGATACCTTCCCATAACACAAAATATATAGTAAATGGTATATTGAATATTTTTTTCACCAGTTTTACGACATTCCTTTTTTAAAGTTTCTATCTCTTATAAAATGCTTTCTTATAAACTTGGATGCTTTTATCTAGCCTTCTCGGCAAATACAATAATCCATCTACCAATGGAGTTAAAAATGGGAAGAGTTGACAAATTTTTTCTATAAATGTAACCAAGAAGCCAGGGAAATCTGGGAATTCGAAATATCCACCTAGGCCATTGCGGTCCAACCCCTACCACTTTTTTAATAGTTAAATCGGTATCTTTGAGCATCGTACGTATCCCCTTCAATGTAAAAGATCGAATGAACAGGTCGCTTCCTAGATCAGAGCGGTGCTCAACAATGTAATCAATCCCGACATCAATGATTCCTGGCTGTTGTTCACACATCTTTTTTACCCATCTGGCAACTGCTTTTTCATCAGGAAGGCAGGTGAAACTGAGAATAATAAGGCCCTTGGGCTTGGTAACTCTCTTTATTTCACTCAGAGCCTTCTCTGGGTAAGGAAGATGAGTCATGGTTTCTATACAACTGACTAAGTCAAACACCCCATTGACGAAACCCAGGTGTTCGGCGTCTCCTTGGATGATCCTTGCCGATGGAACTCGCTTTTTTAGTTGTGCAAGAGCTATTGGTGAGAGATCGTACCCGATTACATTCTGGAATGAAGAAGCTAATATCTCGGCATATACCCCGCTTCCCGTACCTATGTCGAGGGCTAAGGCCCCCTGTATACTTTCTTTTACTAGATAGTTCTTGACAACTTGTCTTTCCCAGCGATAGGCATGACCCCGCGTCCCCTCAGTATGGGCTATCCAATGGGTCACATATTCTGTATCACGAAAGATGCTCTTCAAATTGTTTTTATTCACAGAACCACTTTAGACTAAACCTCGAGAATATTTTCCAACACACGCATCACTTCTTCTTTTGAGAAATCCCTGGCAATTAACTTCAAAGCGTTATTACCTAATTTCTCCCTGAGACTTGCATCCCTTAAAAGAACCAATTTTTCCACAAATTCCTCCGGTTTTTGTACTGTAAAATAGTCGTCGCCATCAATGCCGTTAAAATTACTCAATCCCCTCTTTGAAGCCACTACGGGAAAACCTCTTCTCAAAGACTCATAAGTCTTGACCTTAAAACCCATGCCGTAAAATACGGGAATGATACCAACGTCCATGTCTTCAAGAAACCTGTCCAAGTCGTCAACGAATCCATGCAGCTTCAGGTGTGGTATTTCCCCAGATTTATATTCCTCAGGGGGATTTTTGCCAAGTATATGGAAAGTAATGAAATCTATATTTCTCTCCTTCAAACAGGGAATAACCTTTCTGGCAATGAAATCTAAACCCGACTTATTCACGTTGTTTGTCAGGTCACTTCCGAAGTAAAAGACATCAATCACGTCTTTGGCTGGATTATTTTTATGGTCAATAACCTCGTTCGGCGGGAAATAAGGTAAAAAAATAATTTTACTATATTTTCTGAGATAACTCATATCTCTCGTTGAAATACAGGCGACCTTCTTCGCAACACTGAACATCAGCCGGTCACATCTTGAAATACCAGTAACATTGGGGACAGCCCCGATGATCGCCGGTAAACTGGACCAGAGGTTATCCTTCAAGCTTAAATACAGTTTCTCCAGAAAATGTCTCAGTTCATGGTTGTGGTACCGGAAGATAATTTGACCTTTGTATTTTTTGGCGACGGCATGCGCCAGGGGAGAAAGGGATGAATATTCAAACCAGAGAACATCTGGTTTATCTCGCTGGACGAATCCGCTGAGTTTATTAAAAGATTCTTGATTTATGAGTTGAGAGGATTTATACCAGAGTTTAGGTAACCTGTACTCGCTAAAGGATGAATCCCCCTTTCTTTCCAGCAATTCAATATTCAATTCATATTTTTTCTTATCGGCGGCAATATCAAACTGCTGGTGTGGTAAAGGAAATGTACAAACTGTTACTTGATATCCCAGTTCCTGAAACAGTCTGATTCTGCCAACAATGTCTTGCTGATTGGCCGCAGCTGGTGGGAATAGATACAGCGGAGCGATAACAAATATCTGTTTCAAAATCATCCGCCTTTATAATTATTCAAGACTTTATTAAAAATCTCCACGGTTTTATCGGCAGTGATTTTCCAGTTTAATTCACTGAGCATCTTATCTCTGCCAGCGATGCCCATCTCATTGGATTTACTCCATATCTCCTTGACGGCGCTGGCTATTGCTTCTGGATTCTTTCGCTCGATAATCCTGCCGCAGGAGTCGTCAACACATTCTGCAGAGCCGCAATTCTCCGTCACCACGACGGGGGTCGCACAGCATAATGACTCCACAGTAACGTAACCGAAGGTCTCAAGCCACACCGAGGGAATAACAGTAACCTTAGCTCTGGAGTAAGCTTGAATCATCTCTTCTCTGTTTAAAAAACCGGTAAAAATTATGCGGTCTTCCAGCCCCCTTGATTCAATAATTTCCTTTATTCTGGCCCCATACCAACCAAGCTCACCTGGGTCAGCTTCAAAAAGGGAGGTATTACCGGCAATCACAAGTTTGATGTCTTTATCCAGTAATTCCAGAGCCCTGACGGCGTATTCCTGTCCTTTGATGTGATTAAGCCTGCCGGGAACCAGAATGTAATCACAATCTATATTAAATTTTGCCATGAATTCAGTACTGTCCATCGGCTTATATTCATTAGCATCAATTCCCAGTGGAACCCCGAACGTCATTTCCCGCTTTCTAAAAAGACTGGCACACAGTTTAGAGTTGCTGATTCTGGCGTCAGCACTTAATAACATCCTTTGGGCACCTAGATATCTATTGACGTTTACTAACAATGCTGGATACCCAGGTAACCCCCTTATCTTGCCAACAACCTGCATTGCTTTTAGCCGGTCTCGATAACACTTTGAACATTCAATATAACCACATTCGTTATAGCAAATAGAATCATCAGGTTTCAGAAAGCGTATCTTGAGCGGGCACATTAATCCGACACCATGGCAGCCATAAACTACGGGGATACCGGCATATTTGGCGGCCTTTATCAGTGCCAGCGAATTGTGGTTGATGGCATATACTAGGTCGACATTATCTTCCTTGATGAATTTGGCAAATTCTTGATATCTTTTCATCACCTTAAAAGGCTCTTGCATCGAGCCGCTCATAAGTACGGAATAATGAACCGCGCCCTCTTCCATCTCGACAACTTTCGGCTCATCATAGTACTGGGTGACGATTATTATCCTGTAGCCTCTCTTGATTAGCTCTCCGGCAAGCCCCCGGATGTACTGCTGAATACCACCCCCGACGGGGTAATAGTTTTCGCAGGATATTAAAATTCTATTTACGTTCACTTAAATACCACCTTCTGTACCCCACCGCTTTCCCTATCGCAGATGGAAAGACTTGAATGGCAAAGCCAGGGTTTCTCTCAGTCACACTCCTCAATAAACAATATCCGATACCGGGAGTTCTGTAAGTTCCCCAGAGCAGGTCTCTGAAAAAGGTGCTCAATCTGCCATTCCAGAAAAACTTGTTCATCAAATATACCTGGTTTCTATTGGCATAGTAATAATAACTGAATCCCATTCCACGCTTAAATCCTCGTGTTCTCGGGGCACCTTTGTGCCATATTTTTATCTCAGGATTTACCACTACTTTATATCCGGTCCTTTTCGCTTTTAAGCAGAGGTCGCTTTCATAGCGGAACCCCAGACCCCTGGCATTATATATCTCATCAAAACCTCCCACCCGGTTAAAAACCTCTTTCCTTATACCCATAAACGCACTACGCACATGGTCAACCTCGGTTATGCCATGCCCTTCAATCAGCTTAAAAGATGTATTAAAATCACCTTTTTCAGAGATTCTGCCCACTTCGGGAGGCAATACATCAACTGATTTTCTAATTATTTCATCTCGGTGGCTCAACTCTATCCCGCCAACTATAGCAATCCCGTTATCGTTTTTATATGTTTCGACTAGTCGTGCGAGTTCGTTGCCCTCAATAAATTCAATGTCATCATCAAGCGTCAGCAGTATTTCGCCTCTGGCTGCTTCAGCGCCGATATTGCGTGCGAATATGCAACCTTTCAAATCAGTGGCTATGTACTTCACCCGATTATCCTCGAAAGACTCAACAACAACTCTGGTATTATCGGTTGACGGACCATTATCAACTACCAGAACCTCGTAGTCCGTATAACTCTGCATAAGTACCGACTTTATAGTGTCTTTTAAATCCTTTTCCCGATTGTATGTTGGTATTATGATTGAGAGCATTATTATTATTTTTTTATGCCATTTTATTTTTAATATTCATAGTACGGTAAGTTCATGTCACGCCCGCCGCTGAACACAATACTCGAGTAAATAGGTTTACCATTGCCAAGGATTCACTTCCGAACAGCATAAAAGGTGAATTTCGAGATATTACTTGAACCATAATACCATACGTAGGGGAAAAGCAACCGTTCTGTTACGACCAGGGGGAAAAGGCGCAGCAATTTTCGGATGCCTGGGACAGGGGGGCCCCACCCATTGTAGAAGCGAAAGCAATCTTCAAGATGAATTCGGACTTTCAGTCTGAATCCGGACTTTCTGAAGAAGTGTCGCCACTCCCTGAGATACCAGATATGCTCATTTGACCCGGCTTTCATCGCTTCTTCTCCAAATTTCTCCTTCATTTCAGGGTGAGTAATTGGGACGGTTGGCTCACGAAGGGCTATTAAGATACCTCCAGGACGAATGACTCTTGCGATTGAAGACAGTGATTTTGTCGGGTCATCCATATGGTGGAGACATCGATCGGCAAGGCAAAAGTTAAACGATGCATCTTTGAAGGGTAATCGGTCCCAGTTGGAGACGACCACATGACTTTCCCACTGGTGTCCCATTAGTCTTGCCACCTCGTTGTGGGCGGATAATCCTTCGTTTGTCAGGTCAGTTGAAACAATCTCCCATTCGGGGTAGTTGCCGGCGCACCAGGTTGATAGAGCTCCCATGCCGGCACCAATAACGAGAACCCGTGCCGGATGATTAAATCGTTGGTGCAGCACACTCTCAGCCCGGCTAAATTCGCGACGGAAGTACGTTGTAAGTTCGGTCTTGGTGACCTGTTCCTCATACCACTTTTTGGCAGACGAGGCGTAGAAATGAGACCAGTAAGTGTGTTCTCGTTTGATCTTATCGTTTAACATATTGGCTTAATCGCGAATTATAACACTTATTTTTAATTCATAGAAGATGTTTTAGTGTTCATTTTATGACATATGCTGTTTCTTTGTAGGATTTTTCCCAAAGTCTTTATTATCACCCGTCAAATTACCCATTGGATATTTATTGGTAAAAATATCTCCAATTTCACTGCATATTACTGCAAATTAAGTTATTACCGGTTTGTTATCTCGTCATAAAGAGGTGTATCTTTGCGCAAATACTCCTGATTTGATCTTCTGATAGAAGCGCAGAAGAAGGCAGGGATAATCCCGTAGCATACAGTTGGTTGGAGGCGGGGAATTCGCCTTCTTGGTTATAGCATGGCTGTCTGTGCAGCGGATAGAAGAAGCGCCTTGTTTCTATTCCCTCGTTGAGCAGGAACTCACCGAGGCTCTGAGGATCGTCTACAAGAATGTTGACGAACCAGGGAACCGGGTCGCATCTTGAATCTATATAGGGGAAGCGGACTCCGCTGTCAGCGGATAAAAATTTCTTATAAAGACCTTCGTTGGTCTTTTTCCTCCCGAGTATTGTATTCAGCTTGGAGAGTTGTGCAAGACCGACTGCAGCATGTAAGTCGGTAAGGCGAAAGTTATAGCCGATGTCTTCATGAAGAAAGGTTCCCTTTTGTTTTCGGCCGTAGTTTTTTAACATATTACATGTTTCCGCTGCTTTGTCGTCGTTTGTCAGCACAATCCCGCCTTCACCGGTGGTTATGGTCTTATTACCATAAAATGAAAGGCAACCGACATCACCGAAGCTCCCGACGTGTTTTCCATTGAATTTAACACCGATGGCTTCGGCAGCATCCTCTATAATATAGACGCCATACTCGGCTTTAATTCTTAACATCTCGTCCATGTCTGCTGCTTGCCCATAGATATGAACCGGCATAATGGCTTTTGTCTTGGCAGTAATAGATGGTGAAGCACAGGAGGGATCGATATTGAAAGTCCTTGGGTCCACGTCAACCAGCACAGGCGTAGCCCCCGTCAGCTTTATGGCATTGGCACTGGCTATAAAGGTGAAATCAGGCACAATAACCTCGTCTCCCTCCCCGATTCCCAGCGATTTTAAGGCAACATATAGCGCCATGGTGCCATTACAGACAGCAATGGCACACTTCACCCCGCAATACTCGGCAATTTCCCGTTCAAATTCCCTGGTTTTATTGCCTTCAGTTATCCAGTTTGACTTTACTACCTCGGCAAGCTGAGCAAGTTCCTCTTCTCCGATGTAGGGCTCATATTGTGGTATCATTTCGTTTACCTTACTGCAGGTGGTAGAATGCTTCTATAACAAAATCCAGGACTTCCTCATGTGTTTCCCTTGAAAGCCCTTTTTATAATATTCATTTCGCCGGGGTAGTTATAGGCATCCCAGGGGAAATGTTCACCCTTGATGTTTCTCTGCCACCTATCTATGTCCTCTTTCACCATTATTTCCACTAGCTTATCAAGCTTGATTTTCGGTTGCCACCCCAGCTTCTTTTTTGCCTTGGAATAATCACCCTGAAGGAATTCAACGTCCACCGGGCGCAGGAACCTTTCATCTACCCGGACATATTTCTGCCAGTCCAGGTCAACCATGCTGAAGGCTTTCTCGGTAAATTCCTTAACTGAATGCGTTTCGTTGGTAGCAATGACGTAATCATCAGGTTTGTCTTGCTGTAGCATAAGCCACATGGCTTCCACGTATTCCGGGGCGTAGCCCCAGTCCCTCTTTGCCTCCAGGTTGCCCAGTCTCAACTCCTTTTCCAGACCCAGGTGGATCTTAACCACTCCATTGGTAATTTTTCTGGTCACAAACTCAAGTCCTCGCAGGGGTGACTCGTGATTGAACAGGATACCGTTACAGGCAAAGATGCCGTAGCCCTCCCGATAGATGCTGGCAACCCAGTGGCCGTATAATTTTGCGGCCGCATAGGGGCTGGAGGGCCGAAACAGGGTATCTTCAGACTGTACTCCCAAATTATTATTACCATAAAGCTCGCTGGTTGAAGCCTGGTAGAACCTTATATTTGGATTAATTTGCCTGATAGCTTCTAAAACCCTCGTTACACCCAAACCAGTTATTTCACCAGTTCCTATTGGCTGTTGAAACGAAGTCTCTACGAAGCTCTGCGCGGCCAGGTGATAGACCTCATCTGGCCTGGAGACCTTGATTGCCTCTACTATTGACCCAGCGTCAACCAGGTCAGCGGGAATCAGAGTAATTTTGTCATAGATACCCAAGTACAGTAGTCTCCAGAAGTTTGGCGTTGAAACCCGACGGTGGGTCCCGTAAACATGATAGCCTTTGTCTAATAAGAGTTTGGCAAGATAGGCGCCATCTTGACCAGTTATGCCTGTTATTAAAGCATTCTTCATTCTCTTGTCCTTTAAGAAGTTTTTGTTTCTATTTATATGTAAATGGTTACGATATAGATACCTGTAACTGTTATCAATGTTACTTATCTCTCATATCTTCTGCTGTTCTATTTTTTACAATCCGTGCTGGAACACCGATGGCAACTGAACCTTTTGGAATATCTCTTGTTACCACGGCACCTGCCCCAATCACACTACCCTCTTGAACTCTAATATTTGGTAAAATAACGGCATTCGTTCCAACATGAACGTTATCCTCAATAATTACTTTTCCTCCAATATGGGGATTTCTCCATATCTCCCAACTTGGCTCATAATAATTAGTACTTGAGATTATCTTCACTCCTGGCGAGATCAATACATGGTCTCCGATTTCAATCCCATTTCCACAAAGAAAACCACAAAAAGGGTTTACCTCGCAGCTTTTCCCGATTTTTAAGTAGCCTTTAGGATTCTGCATTGTTATATAAACATAAGGTCCAACCCAGGTATCTTGACCAATAGTTAAATTTTTAGGCCGATCTACCCAGATGGGTTTGTATAGTTTCCATTCCCGTCCTCTGATTAATTTATAATAAACCCATTTAACGAAGGGTATCTTACCTATTTTTAAAGCTGCCATTATCTGTAAAAACGTCATAATTGTTAATGAATCCTCTAGTGAAAATACATAATTATTTCAGGAACACTATTAATATTTCTAAGCGGTGACTCCCTTAAAGAAGTTTAATATTTCACGTGTTAAGCTAGCCCAATTAAACTGAGCATGAACTTTTCTCAAACCATTATTTTTGAACTTTGTAACAATATCCTTGTTACATAGCAAGTTGCCTAATTTCTCAACGAGGATTGAGCTATCTTTATCAATTAAATACCCATCCTGGCTATTTTCAATATATTCCTCACAACAAGGGTGGTCATTTATTAATATAGTTGCGGTCTTACTGGCTAAACTCTCTAAAACCACTTGGCCCCAGGTGGCTGAAATAAATATATCCGCTGCCGCATAATAAATTGGTAACTCGAAATCATCTATATAGCCCAGCAGTTTTATTTTACTATGGTAACCATCAAGTTGATCTTTTAGCTCTTTGAATTTAGGCCCGGAGCCTCCTACGTAAACGGGGACATGATAACGGTCGACAAAACTCTTAAGTGCATCGATTAGAAAGTTCATGTCCTTTCTATCATCCATTCTTTGCAGTGTGAAAATAAAAGGGATCTCTATATCATGCCCCAAATTTTTTTTCATATTATTAACCTGTTCGGAATATCTATCTGAGTTGAATTTATCCAAATCGACACCTTCATAAATAACCCTAATTTTCCTTTCGTCTATTTCATATTTATCTACCAAGATTCTTTGTAAGTATTGAGTTAATGCAACTATCCCATCCACTTTATTATAAACTTCAATTTCCTGTTCTCGTAACACTCTACGCCATGGTGTGTTATAGGTAGTACAGATTACTGGCTTTTTATGATAAGGCTTTGACAGTATAGCCGGTAAAGCATTGATGGCTTGACCATTGATGATATCAAACTGGTTACCATATTTGTTAAGATAATTCTCACATTTTTTCTCAAACAGGATGTTTTCCAGATAATACTTAGGAATTCTGCCGGGCATGAAGTATGTTTGTATCTCTTTAACCTTGCAGTGTTTTACTTCCCTTTTTGGGCTTCTGGAAAAAGTCATCTCAGATGCTACAATTGTGACCTCAGTATCATACCTAGCTAGAAACCTTGAAAGTTCATCCACGTATCTTTCCGCACCGGCGAACCACCTTAAATACGGATAAGCGATGATAGCAATCTTCATAAGCGTTCTATAACTCCCTGTTGCTGAATCGTATTTTATTCACTATACCGACTAACTGCTCCGGCATAAAGCCCCAGATCTCTTTATCCAAAGGGTTCAGGTTGATGACTGAGAAAACATATATCAATGCTCCCAGAATTATCTCTATAACTAATTTTAATGCTATAAGGTTAATAGTCACAAGTTCTCTAAACAGAAATACGATTGCCAGCATAATAGCATTGCAGAGAAGCATCTTGAGGATGTTCCTAACTGGGAATCTAAGTTTGATAATTCTCAATGTCAGATATGTCTCGATTGACATAATCGTTACCGTCGTGATTGCTGTCGCAATAACCGCGCCCATTATGCCAATCCTGGGAATTAACAGAATATTTAATGGGATATTAGCTATGGATATGATTTTTGTCCATAGTAGGTATTGAGGTTTCTCTAGAGCCAACAGAACTCCGGAAAATGCTCCACCAAAACTTAAGAAAAACCTTACCGCAAATATCACCGTGAGCAAAGGGACGACCGGCATATATAGGGCTCCATATAAAGCATCGATGATGTCTCTTGCCAGTAGAATACCACCGAAGATGATAGGTGTAATGTATAGAAATACATACTGGATGTTATAGTAAAAGACTGTGCTTAACATATCTTTGCCTTCGCGGGCAAATTTTTCTACCATTGTCCCCACAAGCATTGGACCGGTAGCTCTTTTTCCAAAAATACTTGTGCTCTGCTCCACTAATCCATTGGCTATAGAGTAGAATGAAACAGATGTTGTACCTAAATAATAGGCTAGGAAGTAAATATCCG
>Ga0209427_10003416_pt1 | contig 18640 bp, 16 predicted proteins | sample DeeMarSWOR136_30_FD_187465 | JGI IMG/M metagenome (GOLD analysis project Ga0209427, IMG submission 187465) | Marine sediment microbial communities from White Oak River estuary, North Carolina - WOR-1-36_30 (SPAdes) (version 2) | ecosystem: Environmental > Aquatic > Marine > Intertidal zone >...
CTTCCTCACCCTAATGGACTACACCCCCGTCGAGATCAGCTACATGCTCGACGTCGCCCAGGAGTTCAAGCGGAAGAGAATGATGAAGGAGCCCCACGAGTACCTGAAGGGGCGGACCATCGCCATGGTCTTCGAGAAGCACAGCACCCGCACCCGGTTCAGCTTCCAGGCAGGCATCGCCCACCTCGGTGCCCAGAGCTTCTACGCCACCCCCGAGGTGATGCAGCTCGCCAGGGGGGAGCCGATAAAGGACACCGCGAGGATACTGGACCGCTACTGCGACGCCCTCGTCATCCGCACCTACGGCCAGGAGATCGTCGAGGAGTACGCCGAGTACATGAGGAACCCGGTCGTCAACGCCCTGACGAACCTCACCCACCCGTGCCAGGGGCTCGCCGACCTGCTCACCATCCGGGAGCACAAGGGCAGGATAGCCGGGAACAAGCTCGCCTACGTCGGCGACCCCTACAACGTCTGCCAGACCCTGATAGTCGCGAGCAGCCTGATGGGGATGGACTGCTACGTCGCCGTTCCGAAGGGCTGGGCCCCGGCCAATGTCATCGTCGACTTCGCAGAGGACCACGCGAGGAAGGGGGGCACCGAGATGGTGGTCACCGACGACCTCAGGGAGGCGCTGACCGGCGCAGATGTAGTCTACGCGAACACTTCCCACAGCATGGGGCACAAGGACATCGAGGAGAGGAAGAGGGCCTTTGCCGCCTACCAGATCAATGACGAGACCATGGCATGGGCGAAGCCCGACGCCATATTCATGCACTGCCTCCCCGGGTACAGGGGCGAGGAGATGACGGACAGCGTCATCGAGGGGCCCCAGAGCGTCGTCTTCGACGATGGCGAGAACAGGATGCACACTGAGAAGGCGGTCCTCGCCCTGGTGGTCGCCTGACCACTTTTTTTATGGTTGCCCCAGCGAAACTGATTTATTCATTGATTAATTAGTGGTGGGAAAGACCCGCTTTACAGGTAGATATTTGTGGCTTCGATCCTCAAGCAGGTGTTCTCCAACAGGAACGTCATCACTATCTCCTCGACGAACATGCTGTACAACGTCTTCAACGGCCTCTGGGAGCTATGGTGGTCCCTGTACCTCGTGGAGGTCCTCAATACACCCTTCATCATAGTCGGCCTCCTCGCGACGATCCAGAACACGAGCCGGATCCTCTTCCAGCTCCCTGGTGGGATCGTCGCCGACAGAATAGGCCGCAAGAAGGTCATAGTCTACGGCACAGCCCTCAGGGTCATCGCCCCAATCTTCCTCTTCACGGCGAGGTCTTGGCACTGGGTCATACCCGGGATGGCGCTCAACGCCGTGGCGTCCCTGTACAGCCCAGCCTTCAACGCCATCATAGCGGAGTCCCTCCCCCAGGAGAGCAGGGGCGCCGCCTTTGGGGCATACAGGATGATGACCTCGATCCCCCAGATCTTCATGCCGGTCGTGTCCGGCTACTACCTGGAGGTCATGGGCATGGCCCAGGGAGTGCGCGTTGGCCTCATGATGTTCGCAGGGGCCGCCGCCATAGCCGTAGTGGTCAGGGCTGTCCTCCTCACAGAGACGCTGGACACAGGCGAAGGGGGAAAGGCGGACGCGCCCGATTCCTTCGAGGATCAGGGTGACGGCGTTCTTGCGGCGTTCAGGCGCCAGTCCAAGGTCATCTACGCGATGCTCATCGTCGCCATCATCTCCAGCTTCGCGTCGAAGATGACATGGTCCTTCCTCTCCATCTACGCCTACAGCGTGATCCGCCTCAACCTCGCCCAGTATGGGATGCTGCAGTCCGTGGCCATGGGAATCTCGGTCCCCCTCTACCTCATCAGCGGGATGATAGCGGACCGCTTTGGCAGGGTCCCCTGCATACTGCTGGCTAGGGCGCTCGGGCCCTTCGACTCGCTCAGCCTCCTGCTGTTCAGGGACTTCAGGCAGCTCGTGGTGGCTTACGGCGTGATAGGCTTCGCCGGCGGCCTGGGAGGGGGAAGGATCAGGACCGGCGGCTACATGGGCGGCCCCGCGTGGCAGGCCCTGGTGGCCGACATAGTCCCTTCGAGGGACAGGGGGAAGGTGATGGGGCTCATGGGGACGGTAACGGGCATAATAGACATCCCGTCCTCGTACGTCGGGGGCTATGTCTACGATTACAACCCGGACCTTCTCCTTGCCTTGGGGGCGGGGCTCGAAGTCCTCGCGATACCCATCATCCTCCTCTTCGTCAAGGAGCCGAAGAAAGAAGTGACCGTCACCCGCCCGCCCGTTTAGGCGGCCTCGGCATCCTCACATTGCGACTTATCGAAGTGTGTTCTTCTGGTCCTGAAGGTACTTCGGTGAAAAGAATTATTACCGCAGAGGCTGAAGGTTAGGAGATGAGACATGAGCAAGGTTCCTGACATCGTAACGCCTCCACCTGGCCCCAAGTCCAGGGCCATGATGGAGAAGAGGAACGACCTCGTGCCCCCCGGTGTCTACCTCGTTCAGCCCATCACCATCGCCGAGTCCAAGGGCGCCGTGATGAGGGACGTGGACGGCAACACGTACATTGACTTCACCTCGGGCATCGGGGTCACGAGCCTCGGCCACTGCGTCGACGAGATAGTCCAGACCATAAGCGACCAGGCGGCGAAGCTGATCCACAGCTGCATCCACGTCGTCAACTACGAGCCGTATCTGAACCTCGCGAAGAGGCTCACCGAGGTCACCCCGGGCGGCTTCAAGAAGAGGGCGATCATGCTGAACAGCGGCTCCGAGGCCGTGGAGAACGCGGTGAAGATCGTCCGCCAGCACACGGGGCGCCCCGGGATCATCAGCTTCGAGAACAGCTTCCACGGGCGCACCTACATGGCGATGACCCTCACCGGCAAGTGGGACCCCTACAAGGTCGGGTTCGGCCCCTTCACCCCCGGCGTCTACCACACCCCCTTCGCCTACTGCTACAGGTGCCCCTTCCACATAGAATACCCCGGCTGCGGGCTCGCCTGCGTCCACCATATAGAGAAGTCAATCCTGAAGACCCAAGTCCCGCCGGTCGAGGTCGCGGCTGTCATCTCCGAGCCGATCCAGGGCGAGGGAGGGTTCATCGACCCGCCTCCCGACTTCTTCAGGGAGCTGAAGGGGATCTGCGACGAGCACGGCATCCAGCTGATAATCGACGAGATCCAGACGGGCTTCGCTCGGACCGGGAAGATGTGGGCCATAGAACACTACGGCGTAGAGCCTGACGTGCTGGTCATGGCGAAGGCCATCGCCTCCGGCCTCCCGCTGAGCGCCGTCGTCGCCAAGGACGAGCTGATGAGGGATGTCTACCCGGGCAGCCTCGGCGGCACCTACGGCGGCAACCCCATCGCGTGCGCCACCGCCCTCAAGGTCCTCGAGATCATCGAGCGCGAGAAGATAGTCGAGAGGTCGGCGGAGCTGGGGAAGAAGGCGAGGAGGCGCCTCGACGAGTTCTACGACAAGTTCGAGGTTATCGGGGAGGTCCGGGGGAAGGGCCCGATGCTCGCCATGGAGCTAGTCAAGGACAGGGGGTCCAGGGAGCCGGACCCTGAAGCGGCGTCGAAGGTGATGAAGGGGTGCCTCGCCTCCGGGCTGCTCACCCTAAAGGCCGGCCTCTACGGCAACTGCATCCGACTACACCCGCCCCTCACCATAGAAGACGAGCTCCTAGAGAAGGGCATGGCAATCATGGAGGAGGCCTTCAGGAAGGCCTGATCCACCATTTTATCCGTGACTTCTAGGCGGCCCGCTGGGCCTGCTGCATCTCGGCGTCCAGCGCGGCCTGCATCTCAAGCCCAAGCTGTCGGGTCTCGGTCGGAGAGTGGATCAGGTCGGGAGGAGGATAGGGTGCCTCCAGCATGTTGGAGAGGACGAAGAGGGGGGTGAAGATCCGCTGGTAGATCGTGCGGAGGACCCTCGGGACGTTCGACCCCTCGTCGACGTTAAGGGCGGATTCGAAGGCTGCCCTCCCCCCAGTGACGACCGCTGTGCCCCCGACTTCGAACTGCACTAGGCTCGGTTTCGTGCTTATGGTGATGAGGAAGCTTAGTGTCAGCTCCTCGTTGGTCCTGCCCTCCTCGTCCATTTTAACGTCCACGTTGAAGACGACGGCGTCCGGGTTCGCCCCCGTGGAGGTCTTTACGCCCACTAACCTGTCAAGCTTTATCCGGATCGGAGCCGTCCCGACTTTGGACTCGATGGCTATTTCCCCCACTAAGCACTATCTTAGCGGGCCCCTTCTGACCCTGTCTCTAAGGATTCCGCTGTGAAAATTGGATCGACAGAGTATTGTAGATATGTATGTAGCGCGCGGAGACAACCGCAGGTCGGAGGCTGGTGGCAAAGGGTCAAGGCCCGGCGCCCCCAAGACGCCCCGCTAGCCAACCACGGCGAGAGAGTCCGCGATGGTCTGGAGTTCCCTCGTGACATCGGAGAGGAACGCTATCCTCTTCTCTATCTTGCTCCTCTGCTGGGCTATTAGGTCGTTGAACCTCGGCATTGCGTTTCCAATGACGGCGACGAGGAGGTCCCTGTTCTCCAAGGCGGTGAGGTCGAAGGACTCCATCCTCCCGTCGTCGAAGAGGATCACGAGCTCGCTCTGGGGGATCACGTTCGCCCTCTCCACGAGCCCCATCTCCCTGGGCAGGATCGAGGGGTCGACGGTTATCGTCTTCGTCAGAGGCTGCATGATCTTCAGGAAGGCGAGGGCGTAGGCCTCGACGATGTTCCCCTCCTCGGCGCTCAGCTCGCTGATCTGCCCCACGTCCTCCCTCAGCCTCCTCAGGGTGTCGACGACCTCCTCGGAAGACGAGGGGATCCCGAGCGGAGGCGGCTCGGGCTCTAAATAATCCGGCAGTTCTACGCTGCCCTCCAGTGGCTCTTCCTCGGGTGCGGCTTCACCCATGTCCTCGTATTCCTCCGGCTCGTAATCGATCGCCGTCTCCTCTCCGCCCGGCAGCGGGGCGGCCTCGTCCTCGGCGTACTCCACCTCCTCGGGTGCCTGCTCCTCGATGAGCTCGTCCTCCCCAGGGCCTTCGTCGGGCTCCTCCAGCTCTTGTCCCGGTGGCTCGATCTCCTCGGGCGCCCCCTCAACAGGCTCCTCGTCCTTAGGCTCTATCTCGTGGAGTATCCCCTCCTCAGACTCGAATTCAGGAGATTCGACGTCTACGGGAGCCTCCTCCTCTGGAGGGTCCACCTCGAGTTCCTCCTCCTTAGGGCTCGGCTGATCCTCAGGGGAAGGCTCCGCCGCCCTGGCGGCGTACCTCCTCAAGATCTGCTCTTCGAGGGAGGCAGGCGCCCTCTCCTGAACGGCCCCCTTCGGCTTGGAGGCCTTTTTCTTGCCCTTTGACCCTTCCTCGGATTCCTGAGGATTCTGAGACATGCTGGGACCCCAATATCAGCTAGATATTAAACGCGGGTCCCGTGGAACGATAAGACTTTGTGTGTACCTTCAACCCACACAAACGAAGGAAAAACCCGATTTACTGATGCTTCACAACTATAAATTTGGTTAAAAAGAGGATTCGGAGACACGGACCCGTGATACATGAGTCTATGAGATATCAGTGAGACCGATGAGACAACTGTATCCCGGCTGAAGAATCTATTTATGGGCACCTCCGAAGCTAGTTAAATCCCCTGGGTGTTGGAGGATAGGCGCCCGTTGACTATCGACGTTTCGATGGGACTAGGATTCTCGGGGAGGGCCCTGCTTTATGTCTAAAAAGGAGAGCAAGAGCCTCGCATACGGCCAGCAGGGCCTCAAGGAGATGGGCGTCAGCAAGGTCGAGGAGGTCATGTCCTCCAAGGGGAGGAACGGGAAGGTCACCGTCCGCCTCTCGAAGCAGAGGGTGATAACAACGTCCCCCCTTTACTACAAGTACGAGATCCAGAAGTACGACCTCCACCCGAGCTACTACTTCGACAGCGTCGCGGACATGATTCCAAGCGGCGTCCCTGAGTACATAGACAGCGGCGAGAAGTACGTCGAGCGTATCGTCAGGTCCCTGTACTACTTCAAGCAGTGCTCCCTGATCGGGCCCAGCGGGACGGGGAAGACCCACATAGTCTACCTGGTAGCGGAGCTGACGGGACTTCCGGTCTGGGAGGTGAACTGCGGCCTCCAGACGAGCAGCTACGACCTCATAGGCCGCTTCGTGGGCCTCGGGAAGGAGAACTGGATAGACGGCCAGGTCACCCTCTGGCTCAGGAACGGGGGCATCCTCTACCTCGACGAGGCGAACATGATGAAGCAGGATGTCGCCACGAGGCTCAACCCCGTCCTCGACACCAGGGGCCACCTCGTCCTCACGGAGAAGGACAACGAGATCGTCCCCAGGCACAAGTACGCCTACTGCATCATATCCATGAACCCGTTCTCCGCCGAGTTCGCCGGCACCAAGAAGCTCAACGCCGCCTTCCGGAGGCGGATGGCCGTCTGGCTCAACTTCTCCTACCAGAGCATCGGCGACAAGATCTCGTCAAGGGAGGCGGAGCTCATAATGAAGCGCTCGAAAGTGGAAGAGGACATCGCGTACAAGATACTCAGGGTCGGCGCCGAGATGAGGAGGCAGTACCAGTCCGGCGACCTACCCTACGGCCCCAGCCCCGGGGACCTCATCAACTGGGCCGTCCTCTGCAACGACGGGGTCGAGCCCAGGAGGGCGGCGGAGGAGACCATCATCGCCCTCACCAGCGACAACTTCGAGGTCCAGGAGGAAGTGCGGAGGATCATCGAGGGCGTCTTCAAGTAGGACCCCGCTAAGAGGTTCTCCGGAGCCCTAGTCCGCGTTCAGGCTCGTCTCCACGTACATGTCGCCGAACTTGCTGACGAAATCCTTCAGAGTGAAGGCGGCGACGTTTGATCCGAACATGAACTCCATCCGCCCGCTCTGGGCTCCGATCCCGATGACGACCACGTCCCCGGCCTCCAGCTGTTTTATCGCATCGCCCGATGCCGTGTATATGTTGGGGTAGCCGTAGGGCCAGCCGTCGGAGATGACGACGACTATCCTCGTGTCCTCGTTCCTCACACCTATCATCCTCCCGGCCATCTCCAGGGCGTCCGGCATGTAGGTCATCCCCCTGAACTTTAGGCCCCCGAGCCTCGACCTCACCTTGGTGCTGTACCTCTCGGTGAAGTCCTTTATCACGTAGAAGCTATCGTTGAACGCGTAGATCCCCCAGCAGTTTTGGTCCAGTAGCACCTTGCCCGCCGACTCCGCGAGCACTATCCCCAGCTCGAGAACGTAGTCCCTGATGTGCCTCATGCTGGTGCTCGCGTCTATCAGCACCGCCCAGGCGAAGCTCTTCTGGATCTTCTCATCGAGGAGGAAGATGTCCTCCCTGTCGCTCTTGCTGGCTATCACCTGGATGGCGTCGGCGAGGTCCACCACCCCGTATAGCTTCCTGATGTCCTCCATGTAGGCGTTCATGGCGTTGAGCAGGGTCTCGATCAGCCTGTTGGTCTCCTTTTTGCACCTCGACTTCGCCCTGATGTACCCCGTGTAGTCCTGATCAGGGAAGGCCATCGACCTGAAGCGGGACATTAGTAAGGGCTCCTCGTACCTCGAGAGTATCTTCCTCTCCTTCTCCTTCTCCAGGAAGTGGGACTCGAACACCATCAAGTCCTCGGCCCTGCCGGCCCTCCTCCCGGTCCTCCTGTACTCACCCGCCTGAGAGACGCCCATGCAGGCCAGGCACTCGTCCACCAGCTGATCCACGGAGTCCTGCGGGCCGACCTTCGCCTGCGGGAAGAGGGAGCACGGCCCCAGGTCCTCGGTGAAGGGTATGGAGGGCACCTCTATGAGGGGCCCGTGCTCGAGGATGGCCTCGTAGATCCGGTCCGCCGCCTCGAACTGCTCCTCCCTTATGTCCTCCTTCTCCTCCCTTAATGACGCACGGATCGCGGCCTTGTAGATGTCCATGGCGCCGAACAGCTCGCTGACGAGGCTCCTCTCCTTCTCCGAGACGAACCTCTTCAGCTCCGTGTTGGCGTATATCATGAGCGATGCCATGATGCGGGTCGCCTGGATCCTCACGTTCTCTATGTTCCTGAACCTGCTCAGGGCGTTTGCGCATGCATAGGCGAGCTCGGACAGCCTGTCGGGGAACCATTCGCCGACGAAGGTGTTAATCCTCAGGTCCTCAAGGAGCGAGGTCACGTAGTTGCACAGGAGGGGGTTCTTCGCGGCCCCCCAGTCGCGATAGTCATCGTATTTAGAGGCTAGGGCGTGGGCGCTGAGATGGTACACCGTTGCCCTGAACAGCCGCACTATCCTGCGCTGGCTCTGGACGTCGTTGGGGAACTCGTACCCCAGGAAGGAGATGGACTCCTCCGTGAACCTCGGCATCGGCAGCACCGCGGTGAAGCCCACCTCGTCCTTGTAGAACTTGGGGTAGATCTCGTCCTCCGTCGAGATGAACTTCAGCTTGAAGTGGTCCTTCTCCAGCGAGTTGGAGCGCGCGAAGTCGATGAAGCCCACTAGTAGGTCCCACCTTCGCCGTCGATCTGGGAGCCCTCGACCCTTCCAGGCATTTCTACCACTGCGAGACTCGAATCCCCGGCGGCTCGCCCGAGGACATCGTGGCCAGGTTTTTCAATCCCACTCTCCGGCGGACGGATAATAAGGCATAGTCTGTAGAGCGTGGAGACCGACAAAGCCCCGTAGCATCGGCTTGACCGCCCCGGTGGGTGGTGGATAAGCGACCTCAGGTGTACCGCTGTGGCTGGAGGGCCTTTATCGCCGTGAAACCCATGTTGAAGGTGAACTTGTCGGCTTCTGCGGCGTCCGTCGGCTTTATGACGATCTTCTTAACCGCGCCGTCCTTCAGGAAGCAGACGTACTCGACATCGTTGCCAAGGCCCACGCCCCTGAGATCCTCTACCGACTCCTTCGCCTCCTCGAGCTCACCGAGCTTCGACTCGATCGCCTCGATGACCTCGAACATTATCTCTGCCTCGCCCTGCATGTTGGACGAGAGGAGCATGCTCTTGAAGGGTATCCAGCCCTCGGGCTCGGCAGCCTTACCCTTCTTTTTCTTTTCGCCCTTCTTTTTCCTCTGCTTGCCACCGGCTTTTCCGAGCTTTTCCAAGGATAGCTGCTTGAACCAGTCCTCTTCGCCGTACTTCTCCTCGGCCTCCCTGAGGAAGCCTCCCAGCAGCTGGCTGTACTCCTCCTTTCGGGACAGGTAGGAGGCGATCTCTTCGTCGATCTGCGCCGTCAACTCCTGCAGCGATCGGACCGTCACGATCTCGGTGACGAGCCTAGCGGTCATGCGGAAACCTCTCCCCTCTCACCCCTTGGCCTGGTAAACGCCTTCTCCGGCTCATCCATGTCGTCGCTTATCCGTCCATGAGTGAGCCGGGAGATCTAAAGAGGATTTGTGAGTTTCTGAAACTACACACTCGGCGCTCGGGTGTCTCAGAGGAGGAGCCCGCTGAGCAGGTAGAGGGCGATGTCCCCCAGCAGCACTGTCAGGATGTACCCGATCGCGATGAAGACGAGGAAGGGCAGGGTGTTGGACACCCACGCCTCCTCGACGCTCCCCTCCTCGAGCCGCCGGAATATCTCCCTTGCGGCGTCGTCGTCGTTTATGTCGGGCATCAGTATCAGCCTCCTCGCGCCGCCCCCTTCCCCCTGAGGGCACTCCAGGGGGTACTGGAATGGGGGGCCCCTCACGGAGTCCAGCCTCACCTTGACGCCGGTGAACATCACGACGAGCTTCCTCCACGAGGAGTCAGACGAAATGCCCTCGAAAAGGGGTTTGCCAGCCAGCATCGTCCCGATGTTCCTCGCGAGCAGGACCAGGGCGAAGGAGGCCCCGGCGATCGCGGAGTTGGAGAATATCGAGAGGGGATATATGACTGAAACGATGCCGAGGAGGGGCCAGGGGTAGCCTGGCCGCGACGGATGGATGATCGAGAGCGTGATGAAAGCCCAGACATCGGCCCCCCCGAAGAGCCCGACACGGCCGAGGAGGACGGAGAGGGCCGCGGAGAAGAGCAAGGGGAACGCCAGGCCGATCATAGTCATCTCCCCTAGATAGACCTCGTAAAGGCCCAGGAGGAGGCCGGCGGCCCCAGACACGATCCAGACCAGGTCGTATATCTCCCGGGTCTTCAGGTCCACCCATGAGGCATACCCAAGGATCGCGACGCTGAGCAGGATCCTGAAGACATCCAAGGGGATCAGCCGGAACACCTCATGTCCTCAAAGCTTAACGCGCTCATTGTGTTTAAGGCAACTCCCTCTATCCAGAGGGCAGGCTGGTTTCGGTCTCGACGAAGACTCCCCTAAGGTCGTTGACTCGGACGCGGACCCGTACAAAGGTCCCCGGTATGGTGTCTATGAACGTGTAGCGATAGGTCCCGTTGCCGCTGTCAAGCTTCGCATAGCTCCCAAGGTTCTTGGGATCTTCCCAGCTCCCCGATTTCAGATATTCCAACACAATTGTCCCTGCGAGGGCTGAGGCTCCTTCGTTCTCCAAGTTCACAGACACGGAGACCTGCTTGGAGTCATCTCCTAGGTCATCGTAGCTCCCTGACACCTCTACCTTGGAGGTCATGTTGACGGTAAAGCCCCAGTCTACCTCCACCCCTCGACCGCCCAAGTTCAGAGCGAAATCGGCGCAGGCGCTGGAGACGCCACTGCCATTGGCCCCCCAATCGAGCCGAATACCATCGGAATACGTGGTACTGGAAGCCAGTGTGGCGTTCAGATCGCATCTGCCGAGGGAGTACCCCCCAGCTACGAAGACCTCCCATCGTTCCAAGTTCGCCTCGAAGTTCGAGGCGGCTCCCCCATGCGAGACATTGACAAGGGACGCCGTCACAACGTGTCTGGACTCCTGCTTTATGCCGAGGATGTAGTCGCTCAATAGACCGTGTTCAGAAGAGATCTTCATATTGTTTAATTCGTAGACATAGGCTTGGGTGGTCAATATGGTCAGGGCTATTGCGAGAGCGGCGACAACGAGGACTTGACCCTTTCTACGCTTCGTCAGCATATCACCCCCCGAGCTGCAGTCTAACCCTGTATAGAGGGCATACGCCTGACTCGACGGCGAGAAGGTACTCCAACGATTCAACGGTCCTGCCGACGAGGCCGCCGTTGGAAATCGTGACGTTGTTGAGTGGCGAGCCGAATTCGTCGAAGACGGTGAGGTTGAATGAAACTCCCCCTGGGAGAGCTATCCTTAGGACCTGCTCCAGCTCGCCCCAGCTCCTCGCTTCCACTAGCCGCCCAAGGGTCCCGTTGCCGTTCAATTGTACCAGCGCCTGCATGCCTTCACCTTTGAGGGTTTCTTCTCCGATGTAATCCCGTTCTCGCGGTGTCTGGGCCGCATAGAGCAATGCCATCGCTATTATGCTCGCCGCTAGGAAGGCGTCGAGGGTGTGGACGGCCCCTCTCCTAGTCATATGCAGCAGGGCTCCTGAACTTGAACGTTAGTCGGTATGACGCCCCCTCGATCCCTACGACGTATGTGACGGCGACGACATCCGACACCGCGTAGTCGTCCGACATGTTTGCGCCGATCTCGAGGGGCACCTGCGGGTAGGCCACCCATTCAGCCCAGCAATCAGACGAGTTAGCCCCTGTAAGAACAATTATCATCGGGCTCGCATCTAGGAGGTGGGGTATGGTGTAGTTGGCCCCGTTTGAGGTCAGGTTGAAGGCATAATTTTTCGTAAGAACTGCTGCGTTCCAGGCGGTCGCGCCTTGTTGAAGGTCAACGTCCAGGACGTGGTTCAATGGATTCAGGATCGCATAGGTTCCGGATGCCTTGGGCTCACCGGAGTTGTGTGCGAAGGGTAAGACGTCGTAGCTGACAATTGATCCACTCATCTTCGCCATGCTGACAAGCAATGCAGTTCCGTTTTGCGAGTCGGGGAGTGTGAACTGGATTGAACCCAGCCCCATCCTGTCTGTTGATCCTGTAGCCGAGTACGTGGAGTTCCTCAAGGCGACGTAGTAGCTCAGCTGAGCCTGGACGGGGTAACCGCTACTCGCGGTGAGAGCGGAGAACGTGTAGACGGTAGCATTCCCCTGGCCCTGAGACGAGGTCAAGTTGAGGGCAAGATCGAATAGAGTCTCAACTTCGATCCGGAACGAGACGTCGTCGACCCCGAGGGCCTGCCAGAGGCTGGAGTAGTTTATGGCGTATGCGTTGGAGGGGTTCAGCCGGGTCACCTTGTCGATGTCAAGCTCGTAGGCTCCTCCCTCCGAGGAGAAGCCGAGGCCGGTCGGTATGCCCCCAGACCCCCAGTCGGCCGGATTCCCTTGGGATAGGAGCATGTACCTCCCTAGCTGGCCGTAGCGTTCCTGATCGTGGGCGACCGGCTTGATGTATGGCTCAGCGACCATGTTGATGCCGGAGATCGCCCCCATCACCAAGAAGATCATGGTGAATGTCGCGAGGGTGAAGTCTATGGAGGCCGTGGGCAACTAGAGCATCCCCCTGAAGAAGCTTACCACCAGCCCACCGGAAAGGATCAGAGTTATGAACGCCGTGATGGCCAAGAATGCCGCGTATTTGAACCCAGAGGCGAAGTTCCCCTCGCTCACCTTCCCGATGAAGAAGCCGGAGAGCCAGCTGTGGAACACGATCCCGGCCTCGATGATCTTCACGTCTGTGTTGACGAACCTCCCCAGGATGTCAGCGGCGACGACGGAACCGAGGGCGATGGAAGGGATCTGGGCCAGAGTCTGGATGGTGAAGGTGACAGTGAAGGCCATGAGGACCGTCCAGACGAACGGAAGGATGATGTATGGCTTCAGCATGTCCGTCGTGGTTTTCTCCACCGTCTGAGTCTTCTCGCTGTACTCCGCGAGGACCCCTAGGGTGTTCGCGTCCCCGCCGCCGACCTCGATGGTCTCCACGAGGATGAAGAAGTCGATTACTACGGGCCAGCTCTTTATCAGCTCCTTGAGGTCGGAAAATATCTTCCTGAGGGAGACCCCCCACTCTATCTGGTTGATGATCCGCCTCAAATCCTCCGTGAAAGGGCCGTACCCCCTCCTGTCTGCTGCGTGGACTATGCTCTTCTCGGGCGATAGCCCGGTCCTCCTCGCCTCCGTGACGTCCCTAATTAAGCTCGGCATCGCACGCTCCGCCGAGAAGTTCTTCCGGGCTATCCTGCTGTAGACGACGGCGGGGGGCACGCAAGTTGCGACTAAGCCCACGGTCAGGAGCAGGGGCGTATCGACGATGTCCGTAACGAAGGAGAGCTGAGGGAGAAGGACCACCCCCGCGAAAAAGGCTGCGAAAACGCCCCCAGGCACCACGAAGGCCAGGTAGGGTTCCCGCATCCCCCTGAGGGTGCTCGGCCTGCAGGTGTTGGCGAGGTACATGAAGAAGAACGTGAATATGGGGATCACGAACAGGACCAGAGGGTACACGAGGGCCGAGGTGTCCGGGAGACCGCTCGCGCCCAGTATGCTTGTGGCTGGGGCCGTCACCGAGGAGAGGATGTAGAAGCAGAAGATGACTATGAGCATGACCATATAGGTCTCGACGAGGGTCTCCAGCCTCTCCACGGCGTTCCTGGCCTTCGCCGCGTGCTCATCGAAGATACTCCTCAGCTTGCTCATCAGGTAGTTGATGACGCTGGCGCCGCTCTTCACCGACGAGATGTACCCCTCGAGGAACTCGGCGTAGGGACGGGAGATCGTCTCCTCCGCCCTCTTCTCCATCGCCGTCAGGGGGTCGTAGCCGAGGACCTCCACGAGCCTGACGATCTCGTCGCCCTCGGCCCTGAACTTCTCGAGGACGTCGACACGCCTCATCCTCTTGAAGCTCTCGTAGGGTGTCACCCCGCTCGCGGCCATGAGGGTGATCATCATCGAGGCGAAGGGGAGTTCCGCCTCCAGCTTCGGGTCGGAGTCGCCCTTGATGAAGGCCCTCAGCCTCGCCCTGAATCCCTCACCCTCTTCCATAGCTCGTCCCCCTAGAGGCTCTGGGCCACCTTCTCGTACAGCTCCTCCGGGCTGTTGTAGTACTGGGTGAGGACGTCGTTCACGCTCCTGTAGTCTCTTATGTTCCTGTTCGCCATCCAGAGGAGCACCTCCCTCCTCCTCTCCAGCTCTTTAATCAGGAAGTCAACCGAGAGGTCGAGGCTCAGAGCCAGCTGCTCCAAGAGGTAGCTCCCCTCGAAGTCCTCATCGAAGGTGTCTGAGGAGGGGACCCACTTCGAGACGTCGTTGACGTTCCCGCTCTGCCTTACCTCGGCTATGTGGACGAACTTCCTGCTCGAGATCCTCTTCTCGCCCTCGAGGAAGGTCGGGGCCCTCACGTGCTTCACCAGGATCAGGCAGTTCATCAGCGGTAGGATCGAGAGGGGGATGCTCATCGGCGGCTGGGTGAGCCTCTTGAGGGCGAGGTCAGCGCTGTCGGCGTGCATGGTGCAGAGCCCTCCGTGGCCCGTCGCGAGGCTCTGGAAGAGGACGTAAGCCTCCTCCCCCCTGATCTCCCCGACGATGATGAGGTCGGGCCTGTGGCGGACCGCCGACTTTATCAGGGTGAAGAGGGCGATCTCCCCGCTACTCTCCATTCCGAAGCCCGGCCTTGAGATGGTGGAGACCCAGTTCTCGTGGGGGAGGTTTATCTCCGCGACCTCCTCCACGGTGATGATCTTGTACGCCGGGTGGATGAGGCAGGCGGCGGCGTTGAGGGCTGTCGTCTTCCCCGCGCCGGTGGCGCCTATGATCATGACTGAGAATTTGTTCTCCATAAGCAGCCAGAGGTAGGCGGCCGCCGACTCGCTAAGGGTCTCCATCCTGATGAGGTCGATGATGGTGAGGGGGTCCGTCCTGAACTTCCTTATGGTGAAGCTCGTCCCCGACGGGGTCACCTCCCTACCGTAGGTGACGGCGAGCCTGTGCTTCCCAGGGAGCGTCGCGTCGACGATGGGGAAGGCGAGGCTCACGTGCTTCCCCGCCTTATGCACCAGCCTCATCACGAAGTCGTTGATCTCCTCCTCCTCGAACTGGACATTGGTCCTGATGTTCTCGTACCTCCTGTGCCAGAGGAAGAGGGGCTTCCCGAAGCCGGTGCAGCTGATGTCCTCGATGGAGTGGTCGTGCATCATGGGGTCGATCTTGCCGAAGCCCGCTATGTCCCTCTCCAGGTAGTACAGGACCTTCTGGAGCCCCACGGGGCTGAGGCCGTCCGCGAGCTTCTTGTTGTCCTTGAGGATCGAGGGGAGCTGCTCGTCCAGGGCCTCCTGGAGGGTCTGCCCCTCCCTCGGGGCCTCGAGCTCCTTCTCGAGGAGCTCGTGGAGCTTGGTGAAGGACTCCCGCTCCCCCATGTCCATCGGGAGCTCGTCGACTATGTACAGGTTCTCCGAAGTCTGCTCGTTGCGGGCCACGACGCAATAGGAGTAGGGGGGCTTGAGGGGGTAGCCGTCGACCTCCTTGTACCCCTCAGGTACTCTCCAGCGCCTTATCCCAAGGGCTCCAAGGAGAACGTCCTTCGGGACGCCCTCGTCCGTCTCCTCAGGGACCTTCCTCTTCTTCCTCCCCAAGACCATCCTACCCCACCTCCCACCTGCCCAGTGTCAGCACTGTCCTGGAGCCCTGCAGCTCGCACGTCAGCGACAGAGTCCCGTAACCCCCTCTGTAGGTCCCAGAGGCGGAGATGCCCCCTGGCAGCTCCACCCTGAACTTTGGTTCCCCGACCCAGGGCTCCCCGAAGCCGCCCTCCACCCAGGCACCGGAGCTTTCGGACTTGAGACGTACCCAGTAATGCTTGGTACCGATCATTGTCGGGAATCTGATGCAGACCCTAGTTGTCGCGCCTGTTGTCTGCGTCAAGGCGACGAGTTCCGTGCCCTCGGAGGCCACAGTCTCCAAGAGCCTCCCGAGCTCCCGCCTCTCGGACTCGCTCTTGAGGCTGCTGGCCTGGATCTCGAATGCGTTCGTGAGCATCAGGGCGATGGCTCCCATGGCCACGAGGGTGTAGAAATAGCTGGTCGCCTGGGACGGCATCAGACCCTGACCCCCTCGATCCTTATTCTGCTGATGACGATCTCTACCTTCACCGTGGAGCCGGACGGACCGAGGGTCAAGGGCACTACGACTGTGTCTTCCTCCCCTCCGAGCATGGCTGTGACACTCACTGTTGCGGAGGCGTTCAGATCGTAACTGTGGACCTGAATCGAGACGTTGGCGCAGACGACCTTAACGTGAAACTCGCCGCCGGACTGAAGGTGCTGCGAGCCGTTGAGGTTGATGATATAAACCCTGATGTTGTTGACCCTGCGGCCCGAGACCAGGTCCCCCACCGATGAAGAGACCAGCAGCCTGTACCCGGCGACCAACTCCTCGTGTTCGTTCCCTTTTTTGACAGTCATCTGGGCTTGGTAAGCCGAGCTCTGGTTGACTATGGACCTGCCGTCGCCCCTGAGCCACATACCGTAGTGGCCGATGACTGTGCTCGGCAGCTCGTACACGAATCGCCCGGTGTCTCTGTCGAAAACCATCACCGTCGTATTCCCCATCGTGATGTTGAGCGTGAGGTGGTTCTCGTCTGGCTCGGTCCTGAGCTGCCCCCCGTAGTCCGAGAAGGCCAGGGTTCTAGAGCCGCCGGGGGACCAGGCGATCGCTGAGATCGCCTCCTCCAGATCCAGCATCTTCTCCTCTGCCGCTAGAAGCTTCAGGTCCTCCTTCCGGCTCCCAATCTGCCTGAGGGAGATGGAGTAAACGACCGTCGAAACGAGGGTTAGGGAGAACAGGATTATCAGCATGCTGACTGGGGCGGCCAATCCCCGTTTAGACCTAACCGCCCCGGAGGGCCTGCTCGACACTGGATTCCACACCTCATCCACGCCCCAAAGGCAAAGGGGGGCCGCAACGGTCCGATCTCCGCGCTTGCCCGCCCGATCCTCGAACGGGCTGTCGACCGCTACAGCAACTGGCGGTATTGCTACGATCATCGGCGTCAAAGTCGGAGCGACCACCCTTGGACCTAGTTCTCTATACTCTAACCGCTGTGTTTTCCCAACCCTAATGCCGGGAGAAGCGAATATGTCGATTTGTATGTAGTTATAATCTACATAACTGACCAGTTTGAGAAACCTGATGATTAAGATATGTATCTTGAGACACTTTCTATTCCACGGGCGGCGCCCCGGCCATAAGCGCCACGTCAACGGGCTCGTTCCACATCATGTTAAACAGCAGCTTGAAGGACTTGACTAAGGTGCAGTAGTTCGTCCACATCGCGAAGGGCTTCCCCTCCCCCTCCTGCTCCCTCTCCATGAGCAGCAGCATCTGCTCAGCATCTGAGAGGATGAAGCAGGGCGCATCGTCCATACACTGGTAGGCGAAATCGCTCTTCCCGAGGTTGACCTCCTCGAATACGTAGGTGCTCGTCGGCGAATAGTTTGTCAGGACGCGGACGTCGATCCCCCTCTTCCCCATGATCTTCTCAAGGTCGTCGAAGAACGGTGAGTTGTAGAGCCAGAGGAGGTTCTCGTCTGAGAGGACCATCAGCAGCTCGCTGCCGCAGCCCTCAAGTATCTGGGTGGCCTTGACGCTCACCTGCCTCCTACCCTCGAGCACCTGGAACGTCTCCTTCCGGGTCTTCCTCGCCTCTGGCTTGGGCAGGGACTGCCAGGTCTCCAGCAGCTCCTTCTTCCACTGCTCCATCTGGTGGATACGCTGCCGTCTCTCCTCGATAAGGTTCCCAAGCGCCCTTTCGAAGGGGACAGAGACGAACTTCATCGGCCTCTCGAAGACGCATGAGACGAGCCCCTGCTTCTCGAGCCGGCGGAGGATCTTGTACGCCTCGGTTCTGTGGACGCTGAGCGCCTCCGCGATCCTCTGGGCCTTCTGGGCCCCGAAGCGCGCGAGGAACAGGTAGACCCTCACCTCGTTCTTCGAGAGGTCGAACCTGCTGAGGGCGTCCTTGATCCGCTTCAGGGCCTTGAGGTGCTCGGCCTCCTCGTCGCTGACCCTCGTCCTGCCTGAGTTCCTGTTATGAACAGTGAGAAGCTCGATGTCCGACTCGAGGGCTTCGTCTTCCTCTTCGCCCTTCTCCTCGAGCCGTTTCACCTGGCCCAAGTGCATCTACCTGTCCCGAAGTAAGGAAGAAGGTATTGGTTAAAAGAGAATTATGGAAATTAAAGACATATCATCAATCCATTAAAAGGGCCGCACAATGATCAGAACCTGGGGACATCTTTCCGACAAGCTGTGATCCAATCGCACAGGGATGAGTGAGGGCCTCATGGTCAAGCTCGGCTTCCACGTCTCCATCGAGGGAGGCATCGACAAGGCTGTAGACCGGGCCCTGGAGCTCCGCTGCGACACCTTCCAGATCTTCACCCGGAACCCCAGGAGCTGGGCGTACAGGGCCCTGAGGGAGGGCGAGGCGGAGGCCTTCAGGGAGAAGAGGGGCATGGCGGGGATCGACCCCGTCTTCGGGCACATGCCCTACATCCTCAACCTCGCCTCCCCCTCCGAGGAGATATACCGGCGCTCGGTCGGCTCGCTCTCCGCCGAGCTGGGGCGATGCAGCGCCCTCGGCGTCCCCATGCTGGTGACCCACGTCGGCAGCCACATGGGCTCGGGCCTCGAGGAGGGGATCGAGCGGGTGGTGGGGGCCCTGAACCTTACTCTGGAGGGGGATAGCTCC
>Ga0209427_10003418_pt1 | contig 18638 bp, 14 predicted proteins | sample DeeMarSWOR136_30_FD_187465 | JGI IMG/M metagenome (GOLD analysis project Ga0209427, IMG submission 187465) | Marine sediment microbial communities from White Oak River estuary, North Carolina - WOR-1-36_30 (SPAdes) (version 2) | ecosystem: Environmental > Aquatic > Marine > Intertidal zone >...
CGCCGCCAGCCCCATACGGCATCACAAAATTATGTCCCACGCGACAATCGGTTATCGATCCGATGTCCCCGCCCGACGTGCTCACTATCGCCAAGCGAATATGAGGCGTGGTCGCCATATCGGGGAAGCTGCTGTATTCGTTGATGATGAGACTGCCCGCCGAATCCAGATACACGTAAATACTTGCTTTATCATCTGCCAGTGTATTGCCAGATGAGCCACCATAGTTTACCAGCCCCGTGCCCAGCCAGAATTTGCCCTCTTTGACACCAACATCCAGTCCGCCCTCATCATACACCCGTAAATCGTTAGCCCGCCGTACAGCAAGCAGTAATCTATATAGCAATTTCCTAAACTGCAAATAATATGGTGATGTGCCTGTTGGAATATACTCAACACCTGTCTCACTGTCAGATTGTATGTTTAATAATTCATTATCAGATGGATACACTTCACTCATAATGCTCTCCTTGCTATCCCATTACGAAATAGCCAAAACCAATTGATTCGTCTGCTTATCGAACGAAGAAACGCTCACCTTCTCAGCAGGTCTCGCTGCTGGTGTCACAACGACCTGACCCGTCTCGCTGCCGACGCTCTCATTGCCTAATTCGTCAGTAACCTTGATGGCAAATTTGTAAGCACCGGCACCCATCACTGAGCTTGTCCATTCCAACGAATCAGCATCAAGACCAAACCGACCTTGACTAAATCCGCCCCTTCCAAAACCTACTGCCGCCGCTGAGTCATAACCAAAATCATCTACAGCAAAACAACTCATACCAAAACCAGATTTATCCTGGCGGGCTGGCCAGATTCTTATCGGAGAATCGTTGAGGACCTTATCATAGTCGATTTCGCCCGTACCGTTATCAAAGTAGATCTGAGCAAACGCACCAATCGGCAAACCTTGACCGCGTAACATACTAATCCTAACCCGACCAAGTTGACCGATTGACGATTCAATCTCACTGCTAAAATCGTTCCCTGCCTGCTCGGCATCGACGGCAAAAACCTCAATCCGAACCGGTGACTCTAAAGAGGTTGGTATCTGAACAATCATTTGCCTTTGCTGACTGTCAATTGTCGCCCCTGCATATTGGCCGTTGACATACACCTGATAAAACTTATCACCCCAGATCGACCGCCACTTTACTAAAACTGTCCGTGGACTACCAACGGACTCACCGTCAGCCCAAATGCCACAGGGCACCTCAAATGCCCTTACGTTTTCTATTCCGCCACCGATAAGTGCCATTATTGCCGCACCTTTAACTGCGTATAAACAATCTCATAATCTATCGCCACACCACCACCGCTCGCTCGCTCTTTACTCACCTCGAAAACGTCCATCCGCAAATCATCAAACTCTTTACCTCCTCCGGTAATTAGCGTATGAGTATTTCCATCCATAAAGGCCGATATCGCGCTCATCCTTTCGTCCATTTGCGCTCGACTTCTCGCCCGTAGCACACCCCTCTGCTTTATCTGTTTGCCCCGTCCGCCTAAATCAATACTGAGTATACCATCCAATCCCGGTACTGCTCTCTCTATAGAGTCGCGCCTAATGCTGCCCAACTCAACCTCTAATTGCTGACTGTCAAACAAACTTTGCCCGTCCAAAGCGGCGCTCATTTGCTTCCCTTTCGATAACTAATCCCGGACCAACCTTACAAACGCACCCACTCTGGTGACATCAGACACCTGATCTGAGCCGATGTCGATATTGAGCCGGCACCGCTCTTTTGCCCTCTCAAAAAGCTTCTGATAGTGCAAACTCTTCTTCCAGAAATTCTCATCATCGGCCTTACTGGCTAACATCGCATATACATTTGAGATGACACCAAAGACCGATACTCTTCTCAATACATCAGTATCCAGAACATCACTCGCTTCATAGATGCTCGCAGGATTGCCCGGCTTAATACCAAAGTGTTCTGTCAAACGAAAACCAACTTCTCCGGCCTGTGGTAAGAACGTGCTGATGCGGTAGGATATATCTGTAGCAGCTGGCGGTGCTATAGCAGCACCCTCTGAATCTGGCCTTATAACCGAAACGCTAAGTTGTGTCGATGAATCCACGGAAACTATCTCATACGCCCCATCCAGCGAACCATCTGCAGTATGCATATACACAACTCCGCCTGCTGAGACCTGCGCACTTACAAAATCTGCGCCGCTTGCGGTAAATGTCGTCCCGCCAAGCGTTCCGTTTGTCCCTGCAGCCAAAACCTGCCCTGAGGGGTGTAATTCTCCGAACAGTACCGGCTCGTATTTCAAAATGTCCACATCGCTTGAAAAACTAACCATGCTCTTTAATCCCTTTCTCGTATAACCGGGCCGGTCAGGTGCCCGAAGAATTGTTTCTCCCCCGGGCACCCACAATGGACGCTCCGAACTATCCGGATCGCATCCGATATAGACCCATATTGTTTAGCTGACACTTAGATCGCGAATAAGTCCGTGTGCCATTTCGTTCTTGAGCTCCAGGGTATATTCGCCAATCAACTCGCCGCACTCATAGTCACCACTGCTTGCCAAAGGTTTGAAATGAAAACATCGTCCCGCCAAAGGCAGCACGCTCAACCTCGATGAATCCAGGAACAAAACTCCGTCCTGTGGTAACCACCTCGAAGTAACAATTCTACAGATACCGAAATCGCTTTCGTAAATACTAACCATATTTGTGAAAGTCGTATCGTTCGCCGCATAAGTTCGACTGTCGGCACAGAACTCGTTTATCTTTCGCTTCTGAAAACCACCCACAACAATCAAGTCCACATTCCCGTTGCTGTTCTCCCATATCTTCCTTAGCACATAATTGACCTTGGTTTCGTCAAGGCCGGTACCACTTGGGAAGCCGCTATCCCCGGTATGGAAAACATTCGTTGAAATGTGCTGAATAATCCCCTTCATTGACCTTCTTACCGAGCTGCTACCTTCGGGATTGCCGGTCGGCTGCCCGCCGTTGATTACCGTATTTTCAAGATCACGAATCAACTCTCGCAGCCGTTCCTGCTTCTGAAAATCCAGCTCATCAGCCAGACCTAATTGGCTCGCTGCAATGTCGGTCCCGCTCACTTCAACTGCAGCGGTAAATATCTGCGTGTAATTCCCACATCTGACCCGATTGGTAAACCTCACGTCGGGCTTGTTGTCACCTTCAAGAGCCGCATTTCCCAGAATGTTAATCACCTGATTATCGGCTAGGTCTTCCGATGTAGTGCCCGCATATCCGCGAACCACTGTCAGCGTATCGCCGTTGATAGCGGTGACAAGCATCAATTCCTCCGAACCTTCGACCTGAATCTGGTCACCCACACGGAACCTGCTGCCGTTATCTACGTCAAAATCCGTATCCGCTGCCGGATCAGTAAAGGTACTGTCGTTGACGGCATCCCTGTTAGGTAACAGCTCATCTTCGAGCCACTCATGGTGTGTACTCGTTGCCTCTCGCATCGGATCCCCCAAAGCATCCAGCAAAGGTGTCTCATAGGGCGAGATTATCCCGATCAGATCCGACACATCTTCGGCCAACTCCGGCAATGTTGTACCTGCTGAATAAGTTGCTTTTCCTGTAAAAGCCATTTAATGCTCTCCTTTCTTTTCGTTTATAGCCAGCTAAGTCGCTGCTTATTTCATCTAATCAAATAAAATTCCTTCGCAGTTTCAAATACTCCTGTAAATCTGTTCGGCTGCCGGTGGTTGCCGCCTTCTTGGCCGCTCTCTCAAGAACCGTCTGGCTGCCTTCCATTCGCTCCTTAGCCCCCGCAGTCTTTGTCGCCTTCACAGTCCTGCCGACACCTCCAAACAGATAACGTTTCTCCTTCTTCAACTGCCTGATAACACTATCGATATCCGCTTCGTCTTCTCCTTCCATCTTGGCTTTGGCAATCAATACAGCCGTTTCCAGATCCACAGCCCCGGCAGCAGTTAATTCGCAAACAAGTTTTTGCTCGACCTGGATGCTTTTCAGCTGTTCAGCCGTCTCTTTGGCCTCGGCTTTTGCCTCGGCTAATTGCTCAGCCAAAGATTCGATTTTTTTCTCGGCACTCTGTGCCCTTTTCCGATAGCGGATGGATTCGGACACTGGAACAAGCTTCAAGTTGTCGTCGTCGCCGTGTCCTGTTGTGTCTGCTGACAAAATATCCTGCGCCTCACCCGAGTTCATAAGACCTCCTGATAAGAATTCTCTCTCTCATTCGTGGTATCGTAACCTAATTCTCTGAGCACCTGCTCTGTAGGAACGCCCAATTCCTTTTTGATTTGTGCCTCCTTCAGCTTCTCCGTCATATTCTCGGGCAATGGACTTGGGAAAATAATATCGATCTCTCTGTCCGTCTTGCTGGTTTTATAGATATCGGCTTTATCGAGCATCGCCAGAATCACCTGTGCGATGTTTTTCAGCCCTTCGGTGTAAGTAAACCTCTTCCGTTCATTCTTCGAGAGCATCCCCATAAACGTCAGTCTAAGAGCCACCGCACTGGTAAGATTGCCGAGTTTATTCTTCAAAACCCCCGCCACCACTGGCGAAACCCCGCTTGCCTTATCCATTGCTTCCCTAATCTCGGCAATATGCAAATCTTCGCTTGGCGTTGAAGCATCCCCCCCGAATTCTTCAATAGCCGCCTCCGGATTGTCGGTGTACCACATCCTGCCCGGCGACACCGGTCTGTCCTCAAAGCCCTCAATCCCCTTACCAAGATACATCTTAAACGCTTGGAACGTAATCCTGCTTGCCCTGTCGCTTAATCTGGTATTAAGCTCATCCTGAAGCGGTATCAGCGACTCGACATCGCTCAAGCCCTCATAGTAGTATGGTTGAGCGATGTTCTGGATATGCACGACCGGCAAAAAATCCCAGGGCAATTTGCTTTCGGCAACAAGCTGTTTATCTTCATACCTCTGCCAGGCTAAGGCCGAAGTAATCTCTGTCACCGCAACTACTTGCCGACTGTCGCTGTTCCTCCTGCTCGGCGATAGCAGCTTCGCAAAAAAAGTATTCTTCCTGCTCAGGGCGTTTCGCTTCTGATAAAAGTGCTGCACGTAATACCTGATTTTCTTATAGTCGCTTTCTTCCAGAACAGGCAGTGCTCTCGGTGCTTCAATCAGTTCCAGGTCGATTGTCCGTGCTAATTGCAGCACATCTTTAAATGAAGGAGGTTGGGAGGAGGAGGAAATGCGTTCGAAGATCTCATCACTGGGCCTGACGAGGCAATCAACGAAACCATAAACACTTCCGAGCACCGCCATATCCTGAAAAAATCCGACAGCGCCGTTAGCCTCAAAAACTGCCTTCAATATGCATTCTATTTTCGCTCGTTTTTGGCTAATCGGCGATTTGGACACAAAACTAACCGGTTTGCCGAACAAAAAATCTACCGCCGCGTTTATTCGCCATGCGATATCATTTTCAATCACCACTTCTTTTCGCTGAACATCGCGTACTCGTCGTCCACCGAAAACACCTGTACTCGCAGAGTGTACGAATCCGGTTATCCTGGGAGGCAATCCATATTCCTGTGCCTGTACATAACATCGACCGTTTGTTGATTCACGTCGGCTGTCAGCACTGATTACATCCTGCCTCGGGTTTGCGTAATATTCCCACATCTTCGAAAAGTGTGCCTGAACATCTATCGAGCGCTCATCAACAAGCCACTCGACGTAATCGGCCCCGAACTGTTCATCCTCAAAGATACTAAGGTCAAATCCCATAACTAAATCCCATCAATTCACAACTTATCGAAAAACAACGTCTCTCTATAATTGGATGAATGTGCGCTTTTGATACGAAAATCAGAGTGTTTTTTGACACTCAATTTCCTCTAAGTCCATGTGGGAAAAGGATTAAAAATTTTTTTATTTTTTTCCAATTTTGTCTTTAGGTATGTGCGCTTTTGATTGATTTTTCGAAAAATTCTTACCCATTTTAACGGGTAAAATGACACCTTCAGGGAACCAATGTGAGTTGCTGATTGAAACCCGGGCGGCTTCATGACACAATTGGTTTGAAGTTAAAAAATATGGACAGAGGTGGAATTTTGACTTAAACTAACTTTTCTCTACGGTGCTGGACGCTCGTTATATTCACCGATGAAAACTTAACAAATTTTATACACTCGGATAAGCCGGCTAATTATAGAATCGCAAGCAGCTTAGCCAATAAAGGAGATTTGAATCGATGATTAAGCGCTATTACACGCAATTCGCAATCTGTACAATTTTAGGGACGGCGGCGTACACATGTACGGCAGCTGTTGAACTGCCCGCCCTCACCGTGCCGAACGGCTTCGGCGTCAATATACATTTCAGGGGCCAACTGCGGGATTTGGATTTAATCGCCGATGCAGGATTTAAGTTCATCAGGATGGACTTGACATGGGAAGCTGTAGAGAGAGAAAAAGGCGTCTACAATTTCGAGAAATCCGGTTACGATGCCCTGACAAAAGGATGCTCAAAACGAGGAATACGCATCCTGTATATTCTCGATTATAGCAACCGACTTTATGAGTCAGAAAGGTCAGTCCGTACAGAGCAGGGGCGCGGGGCATTCGCCGCCTTCGCAGAAGCTGCCGCTTCCAGATACTCAGGCAATGGAATACTCTGGGAAATATGGAACGAGTCTAACATAAAGCAGTTCTGGAGACCTGAACCTAACGTTGACGATTACTGCAAACTGGTCGATGTAACAGCAGACAAGCTTAAAAAAGCCGACAATTCCGGCCTTGTCGTCGCCCCGGCTACATCGACGATCCCCTTCAAGTGGCTTGAGGACTGTTTTAAGAGAGGGCTGCTAAAGTGGATTGACGTCCTTAGCGTCCATCCATATCGTCCCCACCCGCCGGAAACCGTTATCAAAGACTACGCTCGTCTTCGTGAACTCATGAAAAGCTACACTCCAGACGGCAAAATTATCCCCATAATCTCCGGCGAATGGGGCTACTCGAACATCAACTGGGATAACACTCGCCTTTCCAATGACCAGCAGGCCCAGTACCTTGTTAGAGAATTTTTGGTCAATTTATATCAGAAAGTGCCCATCAGCATCTGGTATGACTGGAAAAACGATGGCACCAATCCAAATGAGAGAGAGCACCATTTTGGAACCGTAATGCACGACCTAAAACCCAAACCGGCTTACATTGCAGCCAAGACTTTATCCTCCACCTTGGATGGATTCTCTATCGAAAAGAGGCTAAATCTGGGCAACGATGAAGATTTCGCCTTCAAATTGACCAAAGGAAAAGACGAGGCGATTGCAACTTGGACAATTGGCAATGAACATAAGGTAACATTGCCGATAAAAGCCGGTCAAATCAGGATCATCCACTTTTTGGGAAATGAAGGAAAAAGAATATCTTCTGTCAAAGAAAATGAAGGTCCGGAGTTGACTATCTCGCAAAATCCGCAATATTTGCTGATAAAGGGTAAATAACTACTTCCACTTCGGTGAACTTAGCTGATTAAATATAATCACCCCATTTCCTCCTTCTGCAGGAGTTCAATAATCTCGGCTCTTGTGGGAAGGGCTTCTATAGAGCCGAACTTTGTGCAGGCCAATGCCCCGGCCGCAGAGGCGAATTTAACCGCTCCTCTTACGTCGTCCTTGACGGCGCAATAAGCAGCCAGCGCCCCGGCAAATGCATCACCTCTACATGTATGGTCAACAAGATCAACTTCGAAAGCAGGTATATGGTCGGCACTACTCCTGTCAACAACCATACAGCCGCGCTTACCCATGGTGATCACGGCACATTTCACTCCACGAGCAACTAAATCACTACCAATCAACTTCGCCGTTCGGATACCAGCATCGGATTGATCGGTTATATCGGCAGCCTCATAAAGATTTGGGATAAGAATATCGGCTGAGAAATAATCAATTGGCAAATCGTCACTCGTTTGGCTGGATTGCTCGATCGGTCTCGCAGGATTCAGAATCACTTTTGTATTGTGCAGTTTAGCACAGCGTATCGCCTTCACAATCGCCTTTTGTGGTAGTCTGCCGTGAACCAGACAAACATCAGCTTCTGATATGATCTGCTCCGCCGCGTCGATCTCCTTTGAACGCAAGGCACTATTGGCGCCTGTATATACACAACTGGCATTCTCGCCTTCTGAATTGACCAGCGTTACGATAACACCTGTGTTTTTGGCTTCCGCGCTATAAACGAAGTCGGTATGGACGTTAAATTCCGCGAGTGTTTCCTTGGCCATCCGAGCAAATGACTCGCCACCAACTTTGCTTATCAGATATACCTCACAACCACACAGAGCTGCTTCCATCGCTTGGTTGGGCCCTGGGCCTGTGGTTGTATATGAGAGGGCGGAGCCAGCCACACTTTGCCCGGGATGTGGGATTTGACGACACTTTATCGCCATATCAACGTATGTGCCGCCAACTACTACTACTTTAGGACTCCTTTCTGACATTCTTCTTTAAAATTCCTTTCAAAAATTAAGTATATCTTGCATAACATAGAATGCAATGCTTTTTCTATGGTAATCTCCATGCAATTTCTACATGTCAAAAAACAAGGATTTTACTGAGCAACTCCCAACGAACGATAAAAGTAAATGTCTGCAGACATTTTGTAAGAAGTCGTGGGGGAGAATACTTGATAGAATTAAAAAATTAAGTATTGTTCGTAGTATGATTAGTAAAATTGTGACATTTCGTGCCGGAAGGCCCTTAAAGTATTGTGTAGAAAGAACTTATTTATGGGGTCGGGACTGTTTTCTTTGTGGGAAACTTTTTGGACATTTTGTGGTTTGGTTGGGTGGGCCTGGCAGGCGCAGTTGTTTTATGATGTTTTTGTTAGATGTTGAAGGATTCAACGTGTTTGTTAACAGATTAATAGCAACATATAACGGGGCAATGGGGAATTAGCCCTTGATTTTTCTCCATATTTATATAAGTTATCGAGAATCGTGTCTATTTGCAGGAAGGTAACATCGGCAAGTAGGGCAAAGACAGGACGAAAAAATCATTGTCGGCAGTACTAATTCAAACGATGGTATACCACGTCAGGCGACGGTGTAACGGGCATAAGTGGTGTCAAAAGCGCCTTTTACGATTGATGGCATTTTAGGTGCGTGTTGTCTATGTAAAAAGATTGATAGTTACTTGGGATCTTCGGTCTGTTGATTCCTTGGTCAACAGTCATTGTGTTGGCCTTCTTTGGTGGATAGCCCTTGGCGTTAGCTGTTGGGGTACTATCGCTAAGAACAATAGCAGAAGAGACGGTTGTTAGCAGCTAAAGGACTTTGGGGTAAGATATGGAGATAGATGGAATGAAAGAATCAACTGCGAACTTGTTCGTTGGCCTTGATGTTGGTAGCAGCTCTGTGCACTATGTGGTTCTTGGGGAGGATAAGAAAATCAGATACTCTCCGAAACCAATAATGCACTTTGCCGACCCGATTGGGGCGGTAAAGGAGGCTTGGGAGGATATTACGGCAAAATTTAACGAAAGTAGAATAATGAACACATCAGCTACAGGCAGCAATGCCATGTCTTTCACAAGTGTTATGGAGGGGCTAACCTATGACTTTGATAGTGTAACCATCCCGAAAGGAGCGGATTTAGTTAGTCCGGAGGCGCAATTTATATTCCACATGGGGGCAAAAGACGCTTACTTTTTTAACGTGAAAACGGTAAATCACAAAAAGGTCATCCAGGAATGGAGAACTGGGACTAAATGTGGTGGTGGTTCTGGAATATTAATAGAGAAGCAATGTAGAAGGTTGTTTGAAGGCGAAGTTCCAAATCCTGAGCTTAAAAAAATCCATGAAATAGAGGATGAGGGCGGAAAACATAGGGCTGGAATTGAAAATAGGGAAAAATTGCAGTCAAGATTGGAACAAATTTTCTCTATCGCAGAGAAAGAGGCCCAAAGCTCAACGGAACCAAGTGAGTTCCTGGCGAGATGTGGAGTCGTTATACAATCTGATTTAATTCACAAACAGAACGAAGGGGCAAAAAGAAAGGATAATTTGGCGGGGCTTTTCAAAACGGTCGCAAGGAATTATAAAATTGATGTCCTTGGAACAAGGGAGTTTCATCCTCAAAGATCTGGCGCCGCTGTAGCAACTGGAGGTGTCTTCGGCAATGACCTTATCAGAAGAAACTTGGAAGAATCACTTGGCATTGCGATAACTAAGCCGGAACACTATCACAATATCGCAGCAATCGGTGCTGCGCTAAGGGGTATGGAGGAAAAAAACTGTTTTTCTTTCGATATTGGTGAGCTTAAAAAAGTTGCTGAGCACAGTCGTGGAAAAAGACAATTTGCACCACCTCTTTCTGTCTGTCTTGAAAATGTAAATGACCGGGACAAAAACATCGCGGAAATTATAGAGGAAGGAACAGAAGTCGTGTTGGGAATAGACGGGGGAAGCACAACGACAAAAGGCGCTTTAGTTGATTTAGAAGGACAACTTCTCGATAAAATATATATTAAAACCCACGGCGATCCGGAAGGCTCGTTAAAACGTGTGATAAAATATTTGAGCAGGCATAAAGACAAGGTGATTGTGAGGGGAGTAGGTGCTACTGGTTCTGCGAGAAAGCTGTACCAAAAGATCCTAATTAGTAAGAAAAAATCTGAAGAGTTAATGAAAAAGGGTACAGAGCTTGCAGATAGAATAACTGATGAAATCACCTGTCATGCCTTGGGCGTTAGACACTACGATTCTGAGATTGACACTATCTTCGAAATTGGTGGCCAGGACATGAAGTTCACTGCTTCTTCCGATGGCGTGGTTAAAGAGGCAAAAATGAATTACAGCTGCCAGGCAGGTTCCGGCCAGACACTGGAAAATATGGCCGACATTATAGACTTAAATGTGGAAAATTCTTTGCAGGAGTATGCCTTAAAGGCTGAGCGGATCCCGGTCATTGATGCTACTTGCGGCGTCTTTATGGAAATGGACGAAAACAGGCTGATCGCAGAAGGCTTCAGCAAAGAGGAAATAGCTGCTGCAATAATAAGAGCAACGGCGGAGAGCTATTATTACAAGTTTGTGGGCGGCTCGCAGCACGTTGGAGAAAAATGTTCTGCTCAGGGTGGACCACCGTTGGGAAAAGCTTTTCTGGCTGCGCTTGCGCAAGTCACCGATAAAAAGATAGAGGCATTTCCTCATAGGGAAATGTTCGGTGCATGGGGCCAGGCCTTGGATATCATTAAGAACATAAAACGGGCGGATGAACAAAACAAGAAGTGTGAGTCTGCCTTTAGAGGCTGGGACTTGGTGGATATGTCCTTTGATAAAGAAAGGATTTCTTGTAGGGAGCTATTTAAGGAAAAGTCCTGTGGCGTAAGGGATTGTCAACTTGAGATATTTTCTATTGAAGAGGACAGAATTATTACAGGAGGCTTTTGCCCTAAAGGAGATTCTGAGTCGGCGGGGAAACCGAAAACGAATTATGTGGAAAGATATCACAAAATATATGAGAAGCATTTCAAGAGACAGGGAAGTTTGTTAGAAGAAGATTTTTCTGCGGAATTACATAAAAATACGATAAGGACTGTGGGTATTAAAAGGAGCACTGCGACGCTTGGAGAAAAAGGCATTTGGAGTGCCGCTTTATTCAAAAAGCTCGGCTTTCATCCTGTGGTGTCACCGAAAAGCGACAAAGGGATAGCAAAAATTGGCGTTGATAACTCAAGAACGGACTTCTGCATAGCAAGAAAGTTGGTGACGGGACATGTAGTGGTGCTGAATGAAGACCCAAAGGTAGATTATTTGTTTAATCCAAGTTTCATTGAGCACAGGATGGATTCCCCCCCTGATTTAAAATATTGTATTTATACGGAATCGGAGGGCTACATCTTAAATGATGTCCTTTCTCTTAACGAAGATAAACAAATCAATCCTATTTTGCATTTTGGGGATGAAAACCTTCTTGTTCACGCTCTAAGAGAAGAATTTGAGAGACTCAATTTCAGCTTTTCAAATAAGAAGATTAGAGACTCTTTAAGGTATGCGGAAAGGGCGGAGAAGGAATTCAAAAAAGAACTTTACGAAGAAGGAGATAAATTTTTAAAGAGGATCAAGGAGGGTAATGAAAAGGCCTATGTTGGTATTGGGCGCGATTATGTGTTGCTCGATCCTGAAGCGAGTTCAAACTCGGGCGTTATGTTTTCACAGGTTAGGGGTTTGCACTATATTCCACAGATCTTTTTAGAGCACAGATTTGAAAGTATTCCTATTGATGGCGTAGCGGAAAACGAATTCTGGGTCCAGAGCGTCAAGATTCTGAAGGCTAACTTATTTGTTGCTGGTCATCCCAATTTGTTCCCTATAAGGATGATGAATTTTGCCTGTGGGCCGGACAGCTTGAAGATTTATCAGGAAGAACAGATTCAGGAAGCCGCCGGTAAGCCCTTGCTTACGCTGTTAACCGATGCCCAGACTAATAATGCGCCCTTCATAACAAGAACAGAAGCCCACGAAAGAGTTGTCAATCAAGCAAAACCTCAAAAAGTAAGAATCGAGAGCTTACGGACAGGCAAATATTCCACGGACAATAATGACCAAAGAATCTGGCTCATACCTTACATGGGGGACGCCGCACACGTCGCAGTCTCAGCACTCAGGCATTTTGGAATTGATGGTAAAGTCCTGCCAACTAATACACAGAGAGGATATGAAATAGCCAGAAAACATATCCACACCGAAGTATGCCATCCACTGAAAGGCGTCGTTGGAGATGCCCTTGGCTTTTTGAATGAGCAGATTGAAAACAAAGGCAGGAAATATGTAGAAGATAATTACCTTGTTATGCTGCCTACGACGAGCGGCCCCTGTAGATTCGGAAAATACGTGGAAGCGCTACGTATATTTATGGACCGGGAAGGATTGCTGAAAGTCCCGATTGCAGGCCCGTCCTCAGAAAACGATTATTTCGATATACCCGTACCCGAGAAGGTGGGTGGTTCGAACAAGCTAAAGGTTCAGCAGGTTCTTTTCAAGGGGATTAACGCTTCAGACCTGTTGGAAGATATAACCCTAAGATTTCGCCCGTATGCTGAAGATAAACAGGAAATTACTGACTTGAAAGAAGAAAGACTCCACGTATTGGGGGAAGTTGTTAAGAATGGCGCCGCAACTGCAGACCTGATAGAGTGGGGCAAAGAAACTGTATCACGATTTAAGCAGGCCAAACTGCGATATCAAGACAGATTCCCCCTCGTCCTTTATATCGGCGAGATATATATGAGACAGCACGATCCCTATACCAACTTCGTAATCCGAAAATTGGAAGAAAAACAACTGGAGATGGTTAGGGACCCTATAACCGATTGGCTGCTTTACGTAAATCAGATGAACCGAAGAAACTCAAGAAGAGATATAAAGCTGGCTGTCAAAAACGGGGATTTGGCCGTGGCATGGAAAGAAACCAGAAAACTCTACAATTCGTTCCTCAAAGGAACATATATGTCGCGCATAGCCGAAAAAATTGCTCAGCCGTTTCACGAAGTTCTTAAGGGAAGGCACTGCCTTCCCGGGCCCATGGAAATAATTGAAACGTTGGAAAAGAACCACAAGTTCCATGGCAATATTGAAGGTGAATCCCCGTTAAGCACAGGTATTACCTACTACTTTATGAATGACTTGATAAAACCTCAGGGCGATGCTTACATTTCGGGGATATTTCATGTTGGGCCTTTCACTTGCATGCAGGAGGGGGTTGCGACGGCAAAAATAGAGGCAATGGCAAAAGAACTGAGAAAAAGAAAATCAGACTTGGTCTTCCCGATTATCCATGCTTTCTTTGGTGATTCCCCCAATCCAAACTTGGATGCAGAGATAGCCGTCTTCACCGAGCAGTGCTATCAGAAAAGAGGGATGTTGAAAGATATGTATCGCTCTGGGACGAGCAACGACGTTCAGAACCATTCCACTTCGACGCATTCGCTAGGTCAAATAGTGGACGTCAAAAGTAAAAAAGAGACTCCTCATGTTTACGAGAAAGTGGATTAACAAATTGGCTATGGCGTTAATGTGCCCCTGGTTAACCTTGTCTCATCAACCGCTGTACCTTGCCACGGATAGCCCCGGCAATTACACATTCCTTTGAGTGGTAGACACCAAAAGGGTCTTTTTGGCTTAGAAATGCCAATTTGACAGCCCCTGCAGGTGGATGACAGCCTTCGGGAGTTCAATAATCGCTTTTTTGAGTGCTCTATGCAGTTCGGCAATTTGGCACGTCATTTGCAAATTAATGAAGTGGTTAATTGAATTAGAAATAAGGTGATTTAGAAAAAATAAAAGGAGGTGTTATTATGGCACTGGTACATTTACACAGAGGACACAGAAACAGTTTGACGAATCTTCACAATGAGATGGACGATTTGTTTGATAGCTTCTTCAGAGGGCTGGACAGGCCGTTTGTGGGATATAAGGCTTGGCCTGTCATCGATATTGCCGAAGAGAAGGATGCGATTTTTGTGAAAGCGGAAGTTCCGGGTTGCAAAGCTGATGATATTGATATTGCCGTTCACGGCAATACCCTGACTATCAGTGGAGAAAAGAAGCAGGAAGGGGAGAAAATGGAGAAAGGTTACTACCATGTCGAGCGGTCCTTTGGCAGTTTCAGGCGCGACCTGAATCTGGGAAGTGATATCGCGTCCGATAAAGTAGAGGCAACGTGCAAAGACGGAGTCCTGACAATAACCCTGCCAAAAGCTGAAAAGGCCAAAGCTATCAAAGTCAAGGTTAAAGGATAGTAGGTTTAAGCGTTTCTGTTGAGCAAAAGTGCCGCTTGGTTAGCGTCGACTGGGCGGCACAATCTTTTTGTTCGTTGGGACGTCAAAACCAATCCCAGTGTTGGGGATGCGGTTTTGCGAGAGTATCGAGTTTATGTTGTTGCTCGATAGCAGCCATCATGCCTTTCAATATTGGCCTTTTAGGGTATAGTTGAAAACAAAGCGAAATTCTTTGCCTTTGTGGAGATTGTTTATAACGTTGCATGAAAAAACGGATTTAACAGCAAAAGTGTACAAAACAGTGTCAAAAACATTCGTTCTGCACCACTTTTTATACCTTTTTAGCTCAGTTAAGTGGAAAATGTGCCATCTCCGTGCTGTTAATTCAGGTAGGTTTTTATCGGCTCGTCCCATAAAAACGTAAAGTTTTTCTCATTTCTTTGCCGAATAAAATAGATAAGCAGTAAACTGTTTTTAGTACTGAAATGGGCACTTTTACGTTGAAATCCCATTTTGCAATATAGGTAAAATGGCAATTTTTATGCAATGGCCGAAAGAGGAATGATATGAGAACTATCGCGGTTGTGAATCAGAAAGGTGGTTGTGGCAAGACAACGGTATCAATAAATTTGGCGAGCGCGCTTGCTGAAGTAGGCCAGAAGACCTTGCTGGTTGATATGGATCCGCAGTCACATTGCGCAGTTGGTCTTGCCGTGCCCGAGGAGCAGATTGAACAAAGCATCTATGATGTGTTAATAAGCAAAAGCAGGAATGAACCTATAAAACTGACAGAGATCATGTGGCAGATTAGCGACAGATTGGAACTGGCACCGGCAAGCATAGATCTGTCTGCATTCGAGCAGCAAATGACTGGAATTACTGAAAGTGAAAATTGCCTGAAAAATGTCCTGCTCGAAATGAAGGGGGAGTACGACTACGCAATTATTGATTGTCCACCGGCCGTGAGCCTGTTGACATTCAATGCTCTCAGGGCTGCTACCGATGTTATTGTACCTGTCGAGACCGGTTACTTTGCGCTGCATGGGCTCAGCAAACAGCTCGAAACCTTGAATATTCTCTGCGAAAGATGCAGCCAGCAGGTGGATGTTAGGGTTTTGGCCAGTATGTATGATATAAGAACGAAGATGGCAAGGGAAGTTTTGGCCGAATTGAGAAAGCACTTTGCCGACAAGATGTACAGAACTATCGTTAATTTCAATACTAAGATAAAGGAAGCTGCCAGTTTCGGCCAACCCATCAGTGAATACGATTCTGCCAGCAGGGGACAGAGGGATTTTCGATTTCTCGCACAGGAAGTTATTGACTCTGAGGCCAGACAACAACACCGCCAAATCGTAGCATCCTTGAATGACCAGCTCGAATCCATGAGTGCGACTGCTGATGAGTTGTTGCAGGTGGCTAAGCCGGCCGTCAAAACTGTACAGGCTCCCATGACCGGAAGACCTGAGCCGGAAGATACCGATACAAAGCTTTCTGATTATTATGGCGTCAATCAGATGAATGATGCTGTAGTGTTCGTCACGTTGTATCCCCGCGCCGAGAGCGTCCAGATAGCGGGGGATTTCAATAATTGGCAGCCGGAGGAGACGCCCATGCAGAAGGTGGGTGAAGGCGGCGTATGGAAAACGAAGTTGAATTTGCCGGCTGGCAAACATAACTATAGGTTGGTTGTGGATGGCCAGTGGCAGCAGGATCCATACAACGAACTAACGGAATTGAATCCTTTCGGTGAATTTAACTCCGTCATTGAGGTAAAATAATGCCATTTCAAGCGCCCCGTCTGGTAAAGCATCTAAAAACGGGACTCCACGAGCAAGAAAGCGAATTAAGTAATCCTGTAAAAAATTTATTTTTATTCACCATTTGCTATTGGCGAGGTTATAATAAGAATCGAATAAGAGAAAACACTGGACGACATCTGTTTGCTTCGCAGGGCCAATGGCCGACTTATAGATAAAGTTAAACGGCTGGTCGAGAATGGAAGCTCGCAGCGCAGTGCAATGGACTGTAACATTTCTTGTTATTATGGAGGGATTCTCTTTCCCCGTTTTTGCAGGCCTCGTTTATACTTACGGCGGCGATTTCGACCTGCCGATTCCAAAACCGGATGGCAGCGATCCACACAAAAGCAAAGGTTGGATGGAAGATGCAGTCATAGAAATCACCGACCATTTCACTGTATCCGACCTTGATGTTAGAATCAGTGTTACACACGCGAATGTATTCGATTTGCAGATTTTCCTGCAAAGCCCTGCCGGTACCAGAATTTGTTTGAATATGTATACTTTTAATGAGTTTTTTGAGGGTGCAGATTACACGCAAACCGTATTCGATGATGAAGCCCAACTTTCGATAAAAGAAGCCCTGCCGCCTTTTACCGGCTCCTTCAGACCTCTTGAGCCTTACAGGCTTTCTGATTTTGATGGCCAGGATATTTATAGTATTTGGCGGCTGCAGATTTACGATGCGTGGGATTGGGACACCGGCGTCTTAGATAGCTTCGAGCTTGTTGTAACGACCCCCGAACCCACCACCGTGATTTTCTTAATACTCGGCGCTGGTTTGGTAAACCTGTTCAATACTCGGCTATATAGGTAGCTTTACTGCAAAGCTGAATCCTTTTCTACAACCTTTTTTTCCTGTGATTTCTTGAAGTTTTCCAGTTTTTTGGCTAAAGTTTCGTCTGACAATGCGAGGATTTGCACGGCGAAGATGGCTGCATTTTTGGCTCCTGCCTTTCCGATGGCCATACCTGCCACCGGCACGCCGGGTGGCATTTGTACCGTGCTTAGTAGCGCATCAATCCCCCCCAATCCTCCCGTTGCGACTAAAGGTACCCCGATGACCGGAAGTCTCGTTCGCCCTGCCAGAGAACCTGCAAGATGGGCGGCCATGCCCGCGGCGGCAATTATCACCTTTATCCCGTTTTTGGCTGCATTATCCGCGAATTCTGCTGCTATCTGAGGTGTTCGGTGGGCTGAAATTATTCGCACGACTGGCTCAATACCAAATGTGGAAAGCATTTCGATGCAGTTTTGCATCACAGCCATATCGCTATCGGAGCCCATTATTACTGCTACGGAACTCTTTTTTTCAGATGTCATTTGTTTTTTTCCCCGAACAGGTTAAAATATTCAAAGGCCTTGAGTTACGCCGTAATAATATCGAACTGGTTCTGAAAATGCAAACAAGAAAACCCATTGTTGCTGGTCAGTTTTACCCCGCCCGGCGTGATGCATGTGTTAATGAAATCACAGAATGCATCCAGGCAAGAAAAATCAGCGTAACATTGCCCGAAACAATAGTAGCTGGCATTGTCCCGCACGCTGGCTGGGTATTCAGCGGTAGTCTGGCTGCTATGGTCTTCTCTGCTATAAAACAGCAGCACGAAAAGGTTCATACATTCGTAATATTTGGGGCCGCTCACGGATATTATGGCCGGTCGCCGGCTGTGTATGATGCCGGTTGCTGGATAACGCCCCTCGGCGAGGTCGAAATTGATGGAAAGTTGGCCGATGCCGTATTAGAAAGTACCGAAGCTGTTAGAGACTCTACATCCCACAGAACAGAGCACAGTATCGAAGTCCAGGTCCCATTTATACAGCATCTTTTTGATGGTGCGAAGATATTGCCCATCTTGGTCCCTCCGACCAAGCAGGCGGTGGAATTGGGTGCTGGTATTGGGAAGATTATCGGCGAGAACGAGAGCAAGAAAGTCGTCTGCATTGGTTCGACCGATTTGACACATTACGGTCCGCGATATGGTTTTACTCCAATGGGAACCGGCGCAAAGGCTATACAGTGGGCAAGCGATGTCAACGACAAGGAATTTATTGATTTGGCATTGGAGCTTGAACCAAAAAGAATGCTCGAAAGTGCCGCCCAGAATTACAATGCCTG
>Ga0209427_10003419_pt1 | contig 18635 bp, 15 predicted proteins | sample DeeMarSWOR136_30_FD_187465 | JGI IMG/M metagenome (GOLD analysis project Ga0209427, IMG submission 187465) | Marine sediment microbial communities from White Oak River estuary, North Carolina - WOR-1-36_30 (SPAdes) (version 2) | ecosystem: Environmental > Aquatic > Marine > Intertidal zone >...
ACTATTTGCCTCCGCGAGACTGCGTAGAGAGACTTGTTGCTCCCTTCGTGGATGTAGAAGTCGGTGGAGTTATGGGGCGGGTTGTCCCCATCAACAGTCCAGAGTCTTTCATCTCTAGAATCATGGATATTGAGAGAGCAGGAGGCTATCAAATGTGCCAGCAGGCAAGATACAACCTGAACCTTATTCCACAATTTGGAGGAACTGTTGGAGGTTTCAGAAGGAGCGCACTCACAAAGGTTGGGGGATTTGACGAAACCAAGCTCGCAGAGGACACAGACCTAACTTATAAGCTCTACTTGCATGGTTGGAAGATAGCTTATGTAAATGCCGCTGAGTGTTACGAGGAAGCAGTTCTCTCATGGGAAATGAGAGAAAAGCAGCTTACCCGATGGGCTATGGGGCATGACCAATGTTTGTTCGAATACTTCCTTACAACCCTTAAGTCCCCAGTTCTGACATTCTGGCAGAAAGTTGATGGTGTTCTCCTGCTCGGAGTCTATGCTACACCGTTCCTCATACTTGTTGGGTGGTTAATAGGGATATTCACCTATTTGACGGGAGCACCTTGGTGGAGTTCCTTGTTCCCAGGAATTCTATTCGCCTTCGCATACAATCACATTGGTAACGTTGCAGTTTTTGCCGAGGTTGGAGGCAGCCTCTTTCTAGATAGGAGGAGACGGAGCATCTGGCTTCTGCCACTAATGTTTTTAGATTTGCTTGCGAACGTCTGGGTTTGCACCAAAGCATTCTTCAAAGTTATATTTTTACATAAGATGCAACATGGTCAAGTTAAAAAACCCTTCATGAAGGACGCGCAGAAAGATAAGCGTGAAAAGAATCACAACTCAAAGAACTTGGATGCTGTCTTTAACAACTCTATTCACAAATGGGACAAGACAGAACGATCTGGAAATGGGCTGAATTATTACATCAATCTGAAGAAAGCTGAAAATACAGCAAAAAACGAGGATAGAGGCTGATCTAATGCCAATCTATGGATATCTCGGAATTCTTGGCCTTTTCGCTGGGCTGATATTTCTTTGCTTTTTCTGGGGAATTTGGGAGTACAAGAAACCCAAAGATCCAGGTCCGTTGTTTATTGATCTTGATAGGACAATAAAAAAGAGATTGAGCGCGCGTGAATGCGGCTCAAGCAATGCTCCTGTTTATGAAAACGATTCTAACTCAAGACAGGCACTTTTGATAGGTGAGTCGAATAATCTTTCTAAGAAACCCAGCGTAACTGAGACTATCCGGGTGCGAGGTGATGTAAGAATCGCCAAGGGAGAAATCGTTCCGTACAACATGATAATTGAAGGGAACCTTGTTTCCCAAGAGGATGTAATATTTCAAGGCGGTCTTCACGTAAAAGGACGAGCTATAATCGGCGCAAATAATCGCTTGGAGAAATCCATAGTTTGTCAAAAAGACCTACTCCTCTGCAAAGATGTTATCGTTTATAACTGTATAGACTGCGAAGGACTCGTCTTTATCAAAAATGGTGTGAGAGTTGGCATAGGCATAGATGGAGGCGGAATTGCATCTAAGCGCACAATATATATGGAGAATGCAGAGGGACCCCTAAGAATTCACTCTGAAGACGGGATTCGTTTAATTGGAAATTTAGAGGACGTAATTCCTGAAGACCTACAAGTTGTAGAAGTGAAAAACCCATGACTTTTTCTACAAAAAGGCTGTCCCTCTTAATCATAATTGTTTTTTCATCAATTATTATACTCAATTTCACTTTACCTCTGTTTCCGAAACAAGCTAAACCCCTAATCTATCATGCACTGGCAGCACCAAAACAGAATAAAGTAGACTTAGAGTCAGACCAGTTGTTCTCTGGCGCAGCCGGGTCAATAATCGAATATAATGTTTACATTGAAAACAAAGGAAAATCAGTTGCAAGTTACGCGCTTAGCGCTTTGTCCGACAAAGGCTATCATATAGAAGTCTGGCGGGACACGGACCAAATCGGTAGTGGTGACCTACAGCTAATACCCCCTGAGGGATCTACTATAATGATGACTTCTGGTGAGGTAGCCACACTAATAGTGAAGGTTATGATTCCTTCAGATGCAACCGACGGTACTATTGATAATACACTAATCAAGGCAACAAATGTGATCTCTGGCGACTCGGACTTCGTTACTGTGACCACAACCGTAGACTTAGATCTACCTTGCCCTTCCAGTTGGATTCAGCTTGGTTCTGACCCAGCTTTCCCTATTCCTCCACCAGAAAGGATTGACATCAAAGCATCCTATTATACAAATAACGGTACTCATGTTTTCTTTAGAACGACTGAAGTAGGCAAGCCGAACACACAAGCATTCCAGTATTTAGTATATTTGGACACCACAGCTGGGGGTCAACAGATTGACAGTTACAATTATGATTACCTGCTAAGTTCCGATGGCATCTTATATGTGTGGAACGGCGCGAGTTGGACCAACTCAGGATATCCAACTAGCCTTCAGGTTGAAGGTACGGCAATTTTGCTTTGGGCTAATCTTGAGAACATAGCCATAGACACACAGGAAATTCGTTTCTTGACTTGCACAGCCACCAAAGATGGGGTCCTGAAGGACAAGTTGGGACCTTATACTATCTTGACAAGTAGTATCTCAGAAATTCCGTTTATTCTATTCCCAATATTGGGTCTTGCCCTTGCGGTTTATTTTGCCATTTCAAGGAGAAATAGAAAAGAATGCGCTCGCGCATGAACATATTCTCCGAAAGCATTGGCAATCTTTTCCCACTTCTAATTATTATTGCAGTTGGCGCAGCTCTCTCAGGTCCGGTTCTCAGTCAACCATTACCTGGTACAGATGCTCCTTTTCATCTTGCAAAGATAACTCGGCTCTGGACGTTCTTTCCATCTTTGCCAGCATGGTTTCCATGGTGGTACTGTGGTACTCCTCTGCTCAAAACTTATCCTCCGCTGATGTATGTTACAAATATCTCATTGACTTCCCTTTTTCGTTTGGAACCATGGCTTGCGCTTGGCATCACAGATACTTTATGTTTCGTGCTCACAGGGTGCTTCATCTATCTGTTTCTGAGAAAAATAGGTTTACATGGACTTGCCTGCTTGTCGAGTTCAATACTTTACCTGTCAAGCTTCCAAACGCTTTCAGGAAGATTCGGGTATGGACATTATGCACACACATTTGCCATGCTTTTTCTCGTTTTTGGCATCTATTTAGTCGCAAAGACTCACTCCAGCAAGTACTACGAAATCTGCTTAGCAAGTATCCTTTGTTTGATGGTGTTGTCACACCTGACCGTTGCAGTGGCTTTTATCGGTATGCTCCTGACATACTATGTTGGGGTATTTTTTGCCAAATTAATCGACGCCAGAAATGAACAGAATCATATATTCCCCTTTCTTAGGTCTCTGTTTGGTGTTATGTTTGGGGTGGTCTTCTCTGCCTTCTGGATAATTCCATACATGATTGATGGGGGGTCAGGAGCCACTGCCTTCATGGGTTCGACAACAACCCTTGCGCCTCCTCTACAAAGTTTCTTTCTACTTGATTCACAAAATGTTTGGCTGCAATCTTATTATCTTGGCATACCACTGATAATTTTCGGGCTATTGGGACTGATACTCTCTCTTTACAAAAGAGTTTTTTGGGGAATTATCTTCATTTCTTGGACTTTCTTCTTTCTATTCATGTGTATGCAACCATACATATTTCAAGGACTAGCGCTAGGATATCCAAACCGGTATCCCTTCTTCCTTTCCTTTTCATTTTCTTTGCTTGGCGGAATAGCATTTGACTACCTCTTCAGAAAATTCTCAACTCGGTTTTCAAGGCTTTCTTTAAAAGTTTTCTTTCGGAGTATGCTAATCTTGTTGCTTGTCTCCTATGCCGTATCTGTTAATCCCGTAGTTATCAAAGGATATGAATTTGATAATAGGGTTGCGGAAGAACTCAGTTTGTACTTGGGTCCGTATGAAAGGTTGGCATCAATAAGCACTTTTTCATATTCATTCAATGTTGTGTCCAATAGATTCCAGATCGATGGTGGCTACATTGAAGGAAACATAAACATGCAATTCTACAGGAAGTACTGGTTCGAAATCTATTCCGGGTACGACGTAGAAGAAACAATTAACATTTTAAAGAAAATAAATGCGCGCTTGGTAGTCTTCAATGGACAGATCTCTCCGGAAGTTGAGAAAAAATTCGTGCCGCCTTACTTCTCAATTATTCTAAAGGAGCCCCCAATCACCGTATTCGAGCTGAATCGAACTATAGTTCCCCTTAATTTCGTAGAAGTAGTTGGTGGTAAAAGCGATGAAGTGCACCTCTCTTACGCGAATCCGGATGTTTTGGAATTTACGTTGTCAGATTGTTCTGAAAACACTGAGTTAATTGTGAAGATGAATTATCACAAGGGTTGGGTAGCCTACTGTAATGATGAAGTGTTACCACTGATCAGGAATGAAGATGGCTTTATGAATTTGATTATTCCGTTTGAGGGAGATGCAACGGTTAGGTTACAATATGGTTCAACTTTGATTGATCATATAGCAGTTGGAGTCAGTATCGGAGGCGCTGTGATTTGCCTCTTCCTAATTCTTATAAAATACTCAAAAGCTCAGATGGCTGCAAAGCTTTCTGTATTAAGAAGAATAGCCAAAGGAATATAATTACCATTGCAGTCATAAAATTCTTGATACTACTGAAAGATTTCCAATTTTGAAGGTTCTAGAGGTCGTCTAATTGATTTCACTCAATAAAGGAAACAAGCAGAACCACGAGTGGAGTAATCTTCAGGAATCTCCTTTATGTTATTATTGAAAGAAAAATTCTTTGAAACAGCATATGCATAAGTTGTCCCAAAAACAGTTGCTAGTCGAAAGGCTTGGAATAGGCTTGCAACATAGGATTTGTCCCAATCCTTGTTTCAATAGTAAAAATTGCAAAAAGGGTCCTTCTAATTTATAATTTTAGGAAGCTGAGGGAAAAGTATTCTTCGTAAGAGAAGCTAATAATCTATGCTGCAAAATCAAGGCAGACATTCGACTTACGTTATTTTAAGAAAATGGGAATTGATTTATTAGGATGGAATAGTTTGAATGCGTCCTCCTTCAATAACTGCGTTTTCTTCAATTTCAAATACACCACTAGCTTTAACCGATCCAGCTATGAGTGAACGTGCTCCGACAAAAATATTTCCTCCTGAAATCAAATCGCCGTCAATTATAGTGTCAGTACCTATGGTGATGTCTTTTAGAGCTTTAAATTTTCCGTGTATCCTACAATTATCGCCGATTTTCAAAGAACCTTTCACTAATAAGGTCTTTTTTATGGTGGTGCCTGAAGGAATTTCTATATCTCCAAGGATGGTTTCCTCATATTCAGGTTGATTATAATGGAATAGCTCTTCTTCTTTTGGAGCATTGTTCGTGGTATCTGTTTTATCCAGCGGATCCATTTTTGGTATTGTCTTTGTTTGAGTTTCTTCGTAATCAATTATTTGTGCTGATAGATCGTTCATGCTTTCGGGGAAGGCAACGATTGTCTTGATGGCTAGTTTCTTGTTTCCATTTGCTATTATCTCGCCAGTGACTCCATTTATTGTGAGCGTTCTGTCTGTTTTGTTTTTCCGGTTTTCAAAGGTCAACTGGTAAATTGGATAGTGAACAATTGTACGGTCGGTGATGTCAAAGGTCTCTTTTATTATTTCGGCTACATCAGCGGGTCTCTTGGCGATTTTTGTTTTTAGGAATTCTATCTGAGCTTTATCAGGTATGATAATGCTTTTGAAGTGAAATTTATGTTCATAATTTTCTTTTTGAACATCAAAAGGAGCGATAGGTATTTTTTCAGGTGAGATTTCTCTTTTCATTCGGTCAAGAACAAAGTATGTCTGTCTCTCATGATGGATGTGTTCTTCACCTGTTATACTAATTATCTTATTTGCTGCTTTTGGGTCTGAGGGTTCTGACGTAAATTCTTGACCTGCAACGAAAACTTTGCTTGTTTTCTCATTAACGTTAACTTCAAAGGCATGTTTCTTGCAGTACTCGATTGTGTATTTACCTCCAATAATGAGAAATGGCTCGAAATACCTCTCAGAACCAAGAAGTCGTATGTCCCTATTTTTGGGCTTGAATCCAAATTTGCAAAACAATCGTGATTTAATTTTCTCCCCAATTAATTGTATGTCGCCTTCGTCAAGCCGTGGCTTAAGAACTATCGTTTTTGTGTCGGCTATGGATTGGGGCAGGGTTTCAATCTGGGACATACTTTCACTTTCGCGTTTGTTTATTACTCATATTAATTAGAGTTTATGAATTACAAATCATGTTGTCAGATTAAGATTTACGATTAGTTGCTTGCAGTTCTCTTCGGTCAACTGAAGATATTCGAAAGTAGCCAACCATTGAAAGAACTAAAGGGGAGGAAATGGCGCAAGCAATACTGTGCAGGTTGCTCTTAATTTTCTTCTATTTGAGCCGTTATCGGTTTTTCTTCGTCAGTGTTTTTTGTATCTTGTTCTTTTCCTTTTTTCTTTAAGTTCGCATGAGGGAATGTGGGAACTGTGTAAACCTCTGTAACGCCGGTCATATCTTTTACTCTATTTTGCACAAATTTTAGGGCTTGACCACTGTTATCTGCGTTAATCCATATCCCAACGTCCCAAACTCCAAAGATGTTCATTGAATAGCAGATGTCTACACCAGGAACTGGCATGGCTGGAAGGCTACGTATAGCCCCTAGAGTATCTATTAATCTCCCAGGGTTCAGTTTCAACAAAACCAAGTATTCTGGCATACTATTTATTCCTCCAATTTTTCTTTGAAACGATTGTGAATTTTTCCAACTTAACTTTTATGAAGTAGTAATATTGACTATTAATTTTCAAATGAGACGATTAATACAACATCAAGAAATGTAAACTGCAAATCTTGACGAGTTTTTCTATTATGTGAAAGCCAATATAACAAAAATTTAGTTATCCTTTTCAGAAACTTCCGTTAATCCAGCAGAAAACTATCGAATTTTATTTCAGAGTCAAAGTATTCCAAGAATTGATTCAAACAAAAACTAAGCGTTAGTAATAATTGCTTTCTTTCAAAACTCCTAAAATTTTACTTCCTGAATTTCACCAGTAAATCTCTATTTTCAAAAGAGTAATTACTTTTAAAGAATTCTTTAGACTTTAGCTTAGCCCGTTTCTTGCTTTTCTGATGTTTTCTAATACTTCAGGTGTTACTTTGTTCTTGGTTAGGTTTCGGATTAAAATAACATCGTTAGGGTTAAGGTTAACCGTTAGACTTATTTGGAATTTTTTTGCTGCTAAGAAACAGTTTATTGCTCCATCAAGCTTGCCATCTTGAAAATCAAGGTCTATCATGACATGAAGAGTCTTTCTCAAGGCATCTTTAATCTCTTCAAAACTCTCTGCGCTAACTGCTTTTCTCTGGTCTGACAAATCGATTCCTTCCATTTCAACTTCCCTGTTAAGCCATAATCTCTTGCACATATTTTCCATTATTTCCATAATCGACATATTATTGTCTACTAAATTGTCAAGTAAATAGGAAACATTGGAGATAACAGTTGGCTGTTCTGAAGCGTGGAAAAACTCCATTCTTCAGCCAAACATGGTCAATAGTCGAGTTGAGAACAACTTTCATTCACATATTATCCCAAAGCTGAACGCTTGATTCTATACTTGTCAAAAGTCTATAAATCAAAATCACGGACAATAATACTTTATTTGAGAAGAACCCAACATCTTAACCTTAAACCACGTATTGTACGTTTCTATTTTGAATCTCACCCGTAGCTTCTCTGGTGTGCTTCATCAGCCAGTGAGAAAGCCTTTTGCAGTTGCTAGGACTGCATGAAAAGATCTTTTTTTCCTGATTCCATAACTCACAAGTTGCACAGGGAATATCCGCATAGTTTTTCATTTTTCCTCGTCGCTATCTTCGTCTAAAATTGATTTATGACTTGTGAATTGCAACTTATGGACAGACATCATGATTAAAGATACACACAGATGTCATGGGTGAGATAATTTCTATCTGAACCCTGTCTTCCGCTGCCAACGAAATCAAGTTTCAAATAGGAGTACACCAAATTATCACTTTGGTTCAGATAATATTCGCTTGAATAAATATCTGTGCACCGCGGTCTTAATAATGAACTTAAGGAAACTTAGGTCATCTACGTTCGAAGTTACACTAATGAAATAAAATAAGTACTGCCGTTTGCGCTGCTAATATCGTTTAGCGAGGTGCCTGTCTTCCTTTTCTAGTGAAAGCGATTTATCTTTCTCGAAGTAGATCAGGAAGTTTTATACAATTCAGGGTTCGCCATCGGTGAAAAGTTTACATTTCATGTTGACTTTCTTTTAAACTCTCATTTCCACTTCCAACAAAAGTTTTCACTTCCGATAATAAAACATAGGCCAAACGCTTTCAGCTAATAAAAGCTCTGCTTGTTTTCAGGTTTAAGAACTTCAGTTTTTTCGATTTATGTAAACTCTTTATCAGCTTAAATTTGTATATGACTAGTAGGAAGGTTAGTAGATGCAGTCTCAAAATGATTGGTTACAAATTCTCGTTCGATGTAAAGAAAATGTGAAAGACCGAACTGCCTCCTGCCTTAAGACTTTGAGTGTGTCACAGCCCGACCTAGGGATAGGCGCCGGCGGCGACCCCATTAAGTCAGTTGATTTGGCTGCTGAAAATGCAATCGTTGAGGTTCTGCAACAGAATAATGTTTCGTTCACGCTAATAAGTGAAGAGTCCGGCGTGAAAGAATTCGGAGACACGAATGCACAATGCTACATTACGGTTGACCCCATAGACGGTACCAATAACCTCATCCGCGGAATCCCTTTCTATGCTACATCAATAGCAATCTCCACCAAACCAGCTCTGTCCACCGTCTATGCAGCTCTAGTAGCCGACCTATTCCACGATACAATATACACTGCACAAGAAAACAAAGGCGCCTATTGCAACGGTGAAAAAATAGCTTCTTCAACTCTTGAGTCCTTGGACGAGGCAATGGTGGGCTTAGACTTGAACAGCTACAAGGTTAGCGAAATCGCGTCCAGACTCACAGCACTGATTCAGAAAACTACACATATTCGACATTTCGGCGCCAATGCCCTTGAACTCTGTTACGTGGCAGACGGCACCACGGAAGCGTTTATAGATATCCGAGGAAAACTTAGACCAACTGATGTGGCTGCTGCATACCTAATAGTCAAAGAGGCAGGCGGGAAAATAACCACTCCTGCAGGCGACACCTTGGATGTTAAGCTAAGCCCCGAACAGAAAGTAAAATTCATAGCCTCTGGAAACAAACAAATTCATGAGACTATCCTTAGCTTGGTAAAACTATAATGTTAAAACTGCTGCTGCCCAATCCGGCAGCTCTTATAAAAACTGGAAAAACAAAGACAGTCGTCATTGCCGATCCACACTTAGGGTGGGAGCTGGCTCTCAAGAACAAAGGCATCAATGTTCCAAGCCAAACATCGAAGCTTCTGCAAAAACTGGTGGCTGTGCTTTCCAAGTACAAACCTGACAAGCTTTTGATTCTGGGAGATGTGAAATACAGCGTAGTTGCAACCGAGCCTAGTGAATGGCATGATGTTCCTGAATTCTTCAACGCCTTAAGAAAGCACGTAGGCGATGTATCAATAGTGCGCGGCAACCACGATGCGAACCTTGAACCCTTGCTGCCAGAAAACATAAAACTCCTCCCTGCAAAAGGCGCGATAATAGGAGATGTCGGCCTCTTTCACGGTCATAAATGGCCTTCCCCTTCACTTTTGAAATGCAAAACACTAGTTATGGGTCACCTTCACCCTGTAGTAGTCTTCCGCGACCCTGCAGGCTTCAAAATAACAAAGCAGGTGTGGGTAAAAGCCAAATGCAGAACTAATCAGCTGTCTAAAACATTGTTGCAGAAGCAGCGAATAAGGATAGATAGTACACCCGAGGAAACGGTAAAAAAACACTACAACTTCAAGCCACACACCGATAATCTGTTAATTATGCCATCCTTCAACGACTTCTTAGGTGGAAGACCCATAAACGAAACAAATCCGCGAATAAAAGGGCAAACCCCAACGATGATTGGCCCCGTCCTCCGCTCAGAAGCAGTTGATATAAGCACCTCGGAGATTTACCTTCTAGACGGCACTTACCTTGGAACCTTAAACCAACTCAGATGACTGTAAGCAAACCAACAGAGCACAACTCTACCTTTGCATAGCTAGCCTCCGATGAACAATTATTTCGATCTACGGTCACATCCTCGTTCTTCATATAGTAACTTTTTATGAGGCAGCATAGTTAGGTCTTAACAGATAGTTACAACCCCAGTTATTCTCCATAAAAACACAGATGCAAAAACAGAGCGACGTAAAAGTTATTACATCCAAGGTCACACCCGTTCACAGAGGAGTAATCGCAACATGGCAATCGCATTCATCATTGGAACCGCAGGTTCAGGCAAATCCTTATTCACAGCCGCTCTAAGCGAATTTCTAAAAATATCAAAACAAGACGTTGCTGTTGCGAACTTGGATCCTGGTGCGATAAAACTTCCGTATTCGCCTGATGTGGATGTGCGTAACTATGTCCATGTCGGTGATTTAATGGAGAAATACAGTTTGGGACCCAATGGAGCATTGATAATGGCTGCTGATCTAATAGCCGACGAAATTGGAAACATCACAAACGACATCGAAGCTGCTAACGCCGACCTCGTCCTTGTGGACACGCCTGGGCAAATGGAGCTGTTCGCATTCAGAGCGAGCGGTCCTTACATAGTAAACGAGCTTACCAGGGAACCAAAAGTCATAATTTACCTATTTGACGCGATTTTCTCCATTAGCCCATTAAACTACGTTTCTAACATGTTTCTTTCAGCAGCTGTTTACAACCGCTTCTTCCAATCACAAATACATTTGCTTTCAAAATGTGATTTGCTTCCAGAAAAAGAAATTGAAACAATAACTGAGTGGGCTTCTGATCCGCGAGCGTTGGAAGATTCAATCGAGCAGAAACTAAAAGGTACAAAGCGCCTTTTCAGCAGAAATATGATGCACGCCATTTGTCAGCTTGGCATGAGATTCCTATTGATACCAGTTTCAGCCAAAACAAATAGTGGGTTAATAAACGTTAATACTGCATTGGAGCGCATCCTAACTGGAGGAGAAAAATACACATTTTAAGCAGCAGCTTTTCTTAGAACTCTACGTTTTCCTGTACATTTTCGATAAGAGTCCAGCTTGCCGTAAAAGCCCCCATTTTCGCTTTTGAAGGATTATCCGCGCCAGCGATTATTATCACATCATTATCTTCAGGATTAAGTTTTTCAAGAATCTCACTTGCAGCTTCTGGGAATTCATTTTCTATACTATTGCATACCGATTCGATCATCAAACGTCCATTTTTGGACACTATTACAAGAGCGCGCCTTGCTCCCCCCCTTATAGCTGCATCTCGTTGGTCGATACCCGATTTGACCTTGTGCCCCTTATTCTTGACCAAAAACGCGTAATTGTACTTTGAAGTTGTTAATGCTGTTTTTTCGATTTCAGATCTCTTAGGAAAAAACTCGCCGAAGTTTTTCCATACATTCAACCCTTTATCTGTAAGAGTGCTGCCCTCTTTTGAAGTTACAACCAAGCCAGATTCCTTAAGGCGGCCTATTATCGTGCGGATGGCACCTTCTCCAACGTTTAGTTTCTCAGCCAGCTTGTTTCGCCCGATTGGCTTCTCAGCCATAAGCTCCAAGGCATAGAAGATGTGAAACATAGAAAACGTAGTGGACGGTCCCTGACCTTTCGGGCTAGCAAGGCTTTCTATGTATCTTTTGAACTGGGAAGTCATAATAAGTGCCAGTATATCTATCTAAGTGGCTGATTATTATAATTTGTCACTTGGGAAATGGCAAAAGACTGCAAGGCAATATTTTTTCTATGCTATTTCATCGTTGCCTAGGCTTGAAATAAATTTGCTGATGAACACAACGTTCAAAATGGTTTGCATGGTTCTAACTAATGGTACAGAAAGCCTTTTAAGAAAAATGGGTTATTAAACCCCTCATTACAAATGTACTTGGCGTGTTCCTATGAGAAAAAAAGGAAAGTACTTGTTCACTTCAGAATCGGTGGGCGAGGGACATCCGGACAAAGTCGCAGATCAAGTTTCAGACAGCGTTTTAGATGCCATTATAGCGAAAGATCCTAAAGCAAGGGTTGACTGCGAAACATTGGTGATGCAGGGAAACGTCGTAGTCACCGGGCAAATTACTACTAAATGCTACGTGTCGATACCTCAAATCGTGAGAAAAAAGCTGAGGGAAATCGGGTTTGACAACGCTAAAGACGGACTAGATTGGGAAACCTGTGGCATTTTAGTTTCTATTGAGGAGCAATCGCCAGATATCGCAATGGGAGTGAACGAAAGCGAAGAACATGAACAAGGCGCTGGAGACCAAGGAATGATGTTCGGATATGCCACAACCGAGACGAAAGAACTAATGCCTCTTCCCATAATGCTTGCACATAAGCTTGTCAAGAGACTATCCGATTGCAGGAAACAAGGGGTTTTGCCTTATCTGAGGCCAGACTGCAAGTCGCAAGTGACGGTGGAGTATTGCGATGGAAAACCGACAAGAGTAACCACCATCGTAATCGCTGCCCAACACACCGAGGAAGTTGACAGCGAGAAAATTCGAGAAGACATAATCAACCAGGTAATAAAGCAAGTTATACCCGCAGACAAATTAGACAAAGAAACAAAATACGTAATTAACGGAACTGGAAGATTTGTGATAGGAGGAACCTTGGCGGACTCAGGTCTAACGGGGCGAAAGATCATCGTTGACACTTATGGAGGCTTTGGAAGCCACGGTGGCGGGTGCTTTTCGGGAAAAGATCCATCAAAAGTTGACCGGTCAGGTACATATATGGCTAGGTACATCGCCAAAAACATTGTCGCAGCAGGTTTAGCGGATGAGTGCGAGGTTCAATTATCATACGCTATAGGTGTAGCAGATCCAATCTCAGTTTTTGTGGACACTTGTGGCACAGGCAAGTTACCTGATGAAGATATTTTGGAATTGGTTAAGAAGAACTTTGACATGAGACCAAAAGCCATCATTGAACACCTCCGGCTTCTCAGACCTATATACAGAAAGGCAGCAGTGTTTGGACACTTCGGAAGAGAGGATCCCGACTTCACTTGGGAAATGACCGACAAGGCAGAAGAACTGCAGAAAGCTCTAAGATGAGCCAGAAAAGAATAACCAACTTCTATTTTTACAATTATGCTTTATTGTCTACGCCATTTATATTAAGATTGTGCAAATGGGCTTGAAGCTTTTCATGATAGTAGCAAAAACGGAATGTTGAAAAAGGAGAAATTGCTTAATTAGAATCTGGTTTTCCATGCTTTTTATCTAAAGATGTACTAAAAGCTCATAAACTTGTTTTTTCTACTTCTCATAACCTGAAGAAGGGAATCAAAATAGGTTGTGGTATCTTCGGTGCAATTAGTTTCGAAAATAAGCCTATTTTCTCCTATGTTTACTGGGGTCTTCGAGCCCAAAACCACAGAGGTCACCAGTCCCACGGTTTCTCAACATTCAACGGCGATAAGTTTTATGTTCATAGAAATCTTGATCTAGTCCCGAAAATCCGCTCCAGCGCCCTGCAAGAATGGTTCGGGCGACTGCCGGGCTCGATAGGCATAGGTAACGTTCGATATAGCACTTCAGGAAAATGCGACGACACCTCGCTGCTAGAAGGCACACAACCAGTCACTGCCACGATGAATGGCTTTAAAATAGCGATCTCATTCAACGGTAACATTGTAAACACGCACCAACTCAGAAAGGAAACCAATCGCCATTTCACTTATCTGCCATACGCCTGCGACTCAGACTTGGTATCCCGTAAACTGTTGCTCGAATTGAAAAATCGCAAAGACCTAACATCAGCCGTCAGTGAATGCATGAGAAACATAGACGGAGCGTTTTCTGTGACTGGGATAACTGAAGAAGGAGAGTTTTTTGCTTTTAAAGACCAACATGGAATAAAACCGCTCTGCGCGGGGCACAGCCCAGACGAGTCAACCTACGCTTTTTCTTCAGAAACTGTGAGTTTGGACATGAATGGTTTTGAAAGAGACTTCGAACTAGAACCAGGCGAACTCGTAACCGTTTCAGAAGATGGATTCAAACGCAATCAAATCATCAAAAACCCACGCAAAGCGTTTTGCGCATTTGAGTACGCCTACTTTGCGAGACCCGACTCGCGTTTCGACGGCAAATATGTTTATGAAATCCGGGAGGATTTCGGAAGAAATATTGTGCGGGAGCATCCTGAAATTGTGGAAGACTCGGATATCATACTTTCAGTACCTGAGACTGGTGATGATCCTGCCATGGGCGTTTGTGAAGAGTCTGGGTTAAGATGGGAAAGAGCATCCCGCAGGCACCGCTACGTTACCGAACGCGCTTTTATACTGCTCAACAGAGACCGTTGCTCCACGATAGATAGAAAAATTAACATCCTAGGCTCAAAGGTTGATGGAAAACGTCTTATTGTCACGGAAGACAGTATAGTCCGCGGTGACACCACAAAGGTCACGATAGGAAAACTTCGTAGCGCAGGCGCCAAAAAAGTCTACATGTTCGTTACTTTCCCTTGCATAATCGGACCGTGCTTCTACGGCATTGACATGGCAACCTATGGCCAACTGATCGGCTCTAGCCACAGCCCAGAGGAGATTGCGAAAATCATCGGTGCAGATGCCGTTTGCTACCAGTCAATCGACGGGTTTGTGTGTGCCACCGGTCAAACTCGTGACCAGTTATGTCTCGCGTGTATCACGGGCAAATACCCAACACCTCTGGCGCAGAAAATGGCTGATGAAATGAAAGAGAAATTCCTAAATGGCTATGAGGAAAAAGGAAGAATATACGAGACCTGTGAAGCCTCATAGTAAACCTGAGCGATAAAACAAATTAGTCAATCCAGGATATTCTCTAACAGAGAAAGGTGTCCAATATGGAAAAAGTAGGCGTGCTCATCGTTTCATACGGGGCAAGAGAAACCGCCATGGTTGACGCTTTCACACGAAGCCCAAATCACAAAGTCAACCTCTACATTGCAGACAAGCAACTCAACCCATTTAACATAGAAAAAGCGACGGAACATGTGGTCATACCCGAATTAGAAACCGAAGAAATCTGCAAGTTTGCTGAAGCAAACAAAGATAAAATCGACTTCGCTCTGGTTGGTCCAGAAAAACCCATCATCGCAGGCATACGCGACCTCATAGAAAAGCGTACGGGAATTCCTGTAATCTGTCCAAAGCAAGACTACGCCATAGAAGCCAGTAAAGTTCAGCAACGCCTATTATTTCAGGAAATAGTGCCAGAAGCAAACCCACGCTTCAAGATTTTCGACCCGAATGACTACAAAGAAACGGCCGAAGTCAAGAAAGCGATTTACCTATGGCTCGACCAGCTTGAGAACAGAGCCGTAGTCAAGCCTGACAAGCCCGCGGCTGGAAAAGGCGTAGGCGTCTGGGGCGATCACTTCACCACTAGAGAACAACTTTTCGAACATTTCATGTCGAACTTCCAGCACAGCGCGGTCATAATAGAAGAGAAAGTAGAAGGTGAAGAATCCAGCTTCCAAGCGCTATGTGACGGCAAGCACCTCATACCCCTACCCAGCACGCGAGATTATAAGCGCGCGTTTGACGGCGACAAAGGACCCAACACGGGTGGAATGGGCTCCTACAAAGATACAGACGACAAACTACCATTCATGACAGCGACTGAACGAGAACGTGAAATCTCAATAGCAACAAAGATCTTCGAAAAATGGAAGACAAAAACAGGCGACAACTCAGCTTTAAAAGGCGTACCCTTGTACTTGGCCTTCATGCACACTGGAACAGGGCTTAAGATTCTCGAAAATAATAGTCGCCCAGGCGATCCCGAAATCATCAACATTCTACCGATACTGAAAGAGGATTTAGTTGATGTCTGCTTCAGAATTTTAGAAGGAAACTTAAAGGGCGTTGAGTTAGAGAAGGCAGCAACCGTTCTAACCTACAAGGTTCCGCCTGGCTATGGAGGCTATGCAGATATCTTCCCAAGTCTTGTGGATAAAACAGCTGTTGCCACGCCGGTCGACATATCAAAGGCTTATGCGCTAACCAAAAAATACGGCGATCGAATCCGCGTGTACCCAGCAGCCATGGAAGTCCGAGACCACCAAATTTACGCCTTGAAGTCTCGAGCGGTTGGCATATTGGGCGTCGGCGAAACCATTGAAGAAGCACGCGAAGTTTCGCTGGAAGGTGCCAAAACGATTGAAGGCGGCGCCCTGTGGAACAGAACTGACATAGCCTCGAAGCAGCACATAAAGCAGAGCGTTAGCCATATGAACCGGTTGAGGCAGAAACATTGAAGCGTGTTTTCATTTCAGACTGCGAAGGACCTATAAGTAAAAACGATAATGCCTACGAAATCGCAACTCGTTATGTTCCCAACGGTAACAAGCTTTTCACCCTCATAAGCAAGTACGACGACGTGCAAGCGGACGTTTTGAAAAAGCCCGGTTATTCGGCTGGAAGCACATTAAAATTGATTTTGCCTTTCCTTAAAGCATATGGAGTTACTGACAAGCAGATTGACGAGTTCTCAACTCAAAACCTGATTCTGATTGCAAACAGCAAAGACACTTTACAGCATGTGTTATCCGTTGCTAGCGCCTTCATTATCAGCACCAGCTATGAGCATTACATAAAAGCTCTTTGCAAAGCTCTGGAATTTCCCTACGAGAACACGTATAGCACCAAACTGAGTCTCGACAAATATCTCGTCACCGAACAAGAAAAGAAGAGGCTAAAAGAGCTTGCAAAAGAAATCGTGAAGATGCCTCTAATAGAAATACCTCCAGCAGCAAAAGCTAAAGAAGACTTTTCCACCAATGACCAAGAAGTGATTGGGCGGTTGGACACGATTTTCTGGACAGAAATCGCAAGCATGGACTTGGGCAGTATTTTCTCTGAAGTGACGACGCTAGGCGGAAGCCAAAAAGCCGCTGCCATAGAGGATGTAGTGACAAAGTTGCGGGCGTCGCTGGAAGACGTGATGTACGTGGGGGACAGCATAACCGACGTTGAAGCTTTCCAGTTTGTAAAAGAAAACGGCGGATTAACCGTTTCTTTCAATGGCAACAACTACGCGGTAAGAAATTCGGAAATCGCGGTTTTGTCCGCAAACAGTATAGTCACAGCCGTAATTGCTGATGTGTTTTGCAGGCGAGGAAGAAAACCGGCTTTGGACCTAGTGGAGAACTGGAACCTGCAGTTTCTCGAACGCAGCGGAGTAGTAAGCCTCTCACTTCTAGATCACCTTTTTACGCTTTATCCCCAAATCTTGCCCAAGGTTCAAATAGTAACAGCAGGAAATATGGAACCACTGGCGAAGGAAAGCAGCGAGTTTAGAAAAAGGGTTAGAGGCGAAGCCATTGGTAAACTCGGGTAAAATTGTAGCCAAAGCAGAAATTGAAGATACCTATGCGGAAGCTTTTGCTGGAGTTTTTTGCCGCGTAATCGTCACAGCCGAGGATGAAAACACATTGAGATGCGCAGCTGAAGACTCAACCGCTACGCCGTCAGTGGTGATTGGCAGGGTTGAAGGCGGCGTTGAGAAATGGTTAAGCGAAAAGGAAACACCAGACCACCGTAAAGGTGCAATTCTTCAGTTCTGGGGGGTAATAAACCGCGAAACACCTTTAGCCGAATTGCTAAATAAGTTTGAAACTGAGTTGTCTTACCGTATTCGCCAGGATATTCTGGTTAAGCCTTTTACTGCGGTTTTTGACGCTCTGCCCCAAGCGCGAGGGAAAATGGATATGATGGCGCGTGTGGGGCACTGTGGCGACGGCTACGAGTGGATAGAAAATCGCCATGGCAGAGAGTTAATTGTAGTCCCGCTGATGGTTCCAGATTTTGTAATAGAACGATATCTAGGTTATTCCCGCGGGGTAATGGGCGCCAACTTTTGGGTTATGTGCAAATTCAAGCAAACGGTAAAGACAGTAGGTGAGAAAGCCTTGGCAGCGATAAGTAAAATTGATGGTGTAGTCACACCATTTGGCATATGCTCCGCTGGTTCCAAACCTGAAACCCGTTTCCCCTCGATAGGTCCCACCACAAATCATCCGTATTGTTCTTCGCTTAAACCGAAGCTGGGAAACGCCTCCTTGGTCCCTGACGACGTGCGGTACGTCCCAGAGATAGTGATTAACGGAGTTTCGATGGAGGCTGTTAAGCAAGCAATGAAGGCTGGGATCAAAGCAGTGCTGAACGTAAAAGGTGTGTTGCGTATTTCTGCAGGAAATTATGGAGGCAAACTGGGTGAGTTTAAAATTCACTTGCGCGAGTTGTTTTCATGAGCTGTTTTGACGTTGTCGGTTTTGGTGCACTAAATGTCGATAAGCTTTTCAGGGTGAACAGGCTCGCCAAGGCTGAAGAGGAAAGCTTCGTAATAGATTACGCGGAGTCTTGCGGTGGCTCAGCCGCCAATACTACTGTCGGCTTG
>Ga0209427_10003420_pt1 | contig 18634 bp, 16 predicted proteins | sample DeeMarSWOR136_30_FD_187465 | JGI IMG/M metagenome (GOLD analysis project Ga0209427, IMG submission 187465) | Marine sediment microbial communities from White Oak River estuary, North Carolina - WOR-1-36_30 (SPAdes) (version 2) | ecosystem: Environmental > Aquatic > Marine > Intertidal zone >...
GAACTGCACGCTCGATACAAATATCACGATCAGAAGCATCTACTTTGACACATATGACGGTACGTTCACTGTCACCGGACGTACGATCACATTAGAGCTGCGTAATGATGATACTGCGGATCTTAGAAATTACGAAGGTACCCAGGACAGATCTCTATATGGCAGATGCATTCTTATCGTAAAAGCGATGGATCCTGGATCCGTTGCCATTTACGGCCAGCGTGGCTTGCTCGAACTCGACACTGGTTCCGGATTCAGAATTGACAGCGGTGTGGACGGATACGCTGAAATTTGCGTATATCCATACGATCAGGGGGATGACGCATCATATCACAAATTTCAGATCGACATGGGAGCACAAGGTAACATCTTATGGCTAGGTCCGATGGGCGACGATGCATCTGGTGCCATAAGGTTTTTTGGCTCGTGCGAGATTTCTAATACATCCGGTACATATTATAGTCTCTACCTCAGGGCTGCCGTCGACCAGACAATCGAGTTGATCTGCGAGCCGCCGACGGCTGGACTTCCGCTCAATGAGGGGTTCTTTTCTAGAGGAAGATTGTTCACTACTGACGGCGGGGTTTCAGATTATCCGGGCAGCGGCACATACATAGTTCGCATGCGTTATGGCGGCGTATTTTCCTATGCAGCGCAAATCGGTACGTCTCCTGTTTTTGAGACTGTACGTTTTATCGGCGAAGATGGTGGTCTCGCCCAATTTTTCATGCGCAAGGCACTACAGTTAGACTTTGATGGCTCCACTGCTGCAACCGCGCACGATTTCTATGATTTAACCATAAGTGACGATCCTACTCAAGCGTCCCCTGTTGGGGCTGACTGGATATATGTCAGTTATCAAACACGACAGTTATATGTTCGCAATAGGCTAGCGTTCAAAGCAGCAATTGGCCATACAGGATATCCCGATACCAGATTTTACTTAAGTGCCGGTACCCCAACTGTTGAGGGTGCTAATTACGCTCTTTACGCCGCGAAATATATCTCCGTTCAAGGCGTGGGCACAAGATGTGGTATTACGGGGGCAACTGAGGTTCAAGCGTTGCTCGATTCTGTCTCCTCTACTACCGTTTACATTTCTGCTGAAAATACGCCGAAGCCTGAATATGCGGGCTTCCAGTATATTAATACAACCAAAAAGACGAAGAACGATATCTCTGGAGTAGCGTGGGAAGCTGGGTCTACCACTAATGACGATGATGGCTTCAATTCCGGCATTACGTTCACGGGCACTGACTGGAAAGGTTGTCCGGATTCGCCGGTATATCTTGATACATATAAGATGGAGGATTGGCCTGCACAGCCGCTTGTCACGTTCCAGGCCACGTATCAGGATAGTACGATTCCTTCGTCGAAAGTTATTACGATCACACCCGAGTCGGGCGCACTGGAAACATTGTTATCGGCGTCGTATTCGGGTCGATCATCGTGGCTAACCATTTCAAAGTCAGGCAGCGGAGATAACCAGCAGTTCACTATACGGCCAAATACGACCGATCTGGATCCTGCGGATTCCCCATATGAAGCCGATTTGATACTCACCGTACCGAACGGGCTTCATGCCAGTCGAATCTATCTGGTTCGCTATACGATAGATCCCATTCCGGAGCTTGAAGCTTCGGAGTCGCCGGTGATCTTTTCCACTGAGAAGGGCATTCAGCCGGACCAGATAGTCCTTACGATTTCCAACAAATATCCGAGTGCGGGTCCGATCGCCGAACCCATCGGAGTCGACGAAGTCCCTGACTGGCTTGATGCTACCTTCGTCGAAGATAGATCCGGCGCCCGAATAGGTTACTTGTATTTACAACCTTCGGCAGCCGGCATCGATCTGGCGCAGGGCACGTATACCGGTTCCGTCCGTATAGGCGCTGGCTCACTCGCGCCCGGATCATTATCTTCGTTGTCATCGTCCCCCGCTGGTGAGGGACAAGAGCTGTATATCCCAATTATCATGGGACTGCAGGCGGCTGTAATTCAGGTATTCGATGCTACGATCACCTATGTCTCACCTGGCGCTAATCCCAGAATCAGGTTGGAAGTTACGAATGGTGGCGACTTCGTTCTCAACCAGATCGAAGTCGGTAATCTCGGATTATGGCTGAAACTGGTCGAATACGGCGGATCCGGGAATTCACAGTGGGTCGATCTCGATGTTGATATCGAGGCAATGGTAGAGCTTCAAACACCCGATAATCAATATTCGCATGCTATCGAAATATGGGCTGACGATGCATTCGCGCCCGGCGAATCCGAGCCCTCAATCGATGCTCCTGCTACGGCGACGATTACGGTGCTTTGGACCGAAGGCGCACTTTATGACAATAGTCCCACGTCAGTGACTTTCGTACTGACTCCGAGCTGGGGCTTTCCTGATCCAACGGACGTGAACTTCACGCTTGTTCGCGGCGCGGGAACGGGCCCGATCGAAGTCGTGACAACCGATCCGGGTTATCCGGTGCCGACGTGGCTGAGTTATTCGATAAACGATGATTCAGGTGGCGGCTACGCGAATCAGATATTGACTTTGACTTTGATCGACGTACCATACGATCAGGAAACGAGTGCGTACAAATCTGTATTGAAGATCAAGACCGAGGCGGATGTTACGTTCCCGGTCAACTACACACCGGAAGTGTACAACTACCTTCCGGTTGATATCGCAGCACCGGTATTCTTCAGGCGAGCCGGCTGCGATTTGCCGTATGTGCCGAGAATTGATGGGACATTAATTCAGGACTGCAATGTTCCAGTAGTACCGGAGCCCGTATATGGCTGCTGCATTAACGGTTTCCTCAGGTACTGGAGAAAGAAAAAGCCTGAACCTCCCCAAGAGTCCGGCGGTGGAGAGCCGGGCGAGCGTGGTCCAACAGGACCGCAAGGTCCGCAAGGACCTACAGGTTTCGCCACTGGGCTTACTGGTCCTACAGGTCCACAAGGACCTCAAGGCCCACAAGGACCTCAAGGCCCACAAGGACCTCAAGGCCCACAAGGGTTCCAGGGTCCGCAAGGACCGCAGGGACCGCAGGGTGTGCAAGGTCCACAAGGGCCACAGGGACCGCAAGGTCCACAAGGGCCGCAGGGTGTTCAGGGCCCACAAGGTCCCACGGGATATATTTACGATCTTTCAGGGCCGTAATTGCGGCTGACAGAGGAGTTTATGACCTCTCCATCTGGGCGAGTTGTACAGGTTGAAACCGATAATTGCTATTTTACGCTAACTATTCTCTCTTTGAAGAGCTTCCTATTTCATAACAAAGGATGGGACGTCGCTATCATCCAGAACGGGCTGACACAGGAACAACGAGACGAACTTGCAGGTGTTGGAATATTAATAGATAGCCCGGGCGAGGGCTTGAATCGTTGGACGCATCTTGGATCCCGGCTTCGTGCAATCTCCGATTTGCTGGAGAGATATGAGATCGTCCTTCATTTGGATAGCGATGCATTTACGTTCGGCTCGATAGCCCAATGGGTACTCGACTTCCTGCAGCAACCGGATGCCGGGATTTCAGGAGATCGCGTATACGATATCGGCCAGAGCTTATTGAATCCGACGAAGATTAAAGAGCTTTACCCGGATATGCCTCCGGAAGCACTGCTTTCGCCTGTCATGTGTAACGGCGTATCCATGTATAAAAGCCTTCCGTCGACTCGTGCGATGATGCGAGCCGTCATCGAGAAATGGCCGATATATTACGGCATGTTCCCGATTCCCGATGAGTCGTTGATAGCACTCGAAGCTATCAAGCACGGCTGTGAGTTATATAGGATATCTCGCACGTACGTGTACCCGATCTGGATCACTAAAGATAACTATCCTATAGGAGTCCACGTCACTCCTAGTAATCATCCTGTGTCAGCGCATGCCGAGCCACTGATGATAGTTCACATGACAGGACTCAAAACTTTCTTCAATGCTACCGGTCGTCATAATGCACAATGGCTGGCCTGGATGAAAGTGCTCGAACATTACAAGGATATGCCATGGCATGTCGTAAAGTAATGCATACGGAGATGGACGCTAAATATTACGATATGTGCGGGCTCGCTCTATTGAAGAGTTTTAGTGTGTATCACCCTGACTGGGAACTTTACGTAACGGATATTGGCTTAACGGACGCCCAGCGTAGTGAACTGGATCCGCACGCGAAAGTGGTCAGGCGCGAGAAGACGGCGCACGGACGGTGGCCGATGTATTTCGCCAGAATGGAATCCATGGTTGATATTCTCAGCTACGCCGACCTGGTCTGCCATTTCGACGGCGACGTGCTGATCTTCGCGTCGATGGATCCGGTTTTCGAGGCGATGGAAAAGCAGGCGGCCGAAGTGGCGCTCGTTCCGCGCCAAGATTACCTGCGGCGGACGATATATAACAAAAATCAGTTGCCGAAGCTTTTCCCGGACGCAAACTACGAAGTCTGGAAAGACCGCCCCGAGATTTGTGACGGAACGTATTTCCTGCGAAATACTCCGAATGTTCGTACGCTGTTTACCGACATACTCGAAAAATTCGATCTGATTGGGATCTTCGCATACGGTTGTCAGACCTGGATTTCGGTGGCTATTTACGAGGGTAAAGTAACGTTCATGCCGCTCCCGGGATTGTATGACTATAACCTGGGATTCGGCAGCATAGGCGTGCGCGAACGAATCGTACCGAGCATGCACCCCGTGTCGAAAGACTTCGAGTTCCTTCCGCTGATCCACTTTACACACGCTAAATATCAGCTTTTGAGCACGAACGGGGCTTTATCAAACACTTGGCGAGGCTGGTCCAGGATTGTTGAAAGGTTCAAGCAATTACCATGGCCCAATCAGACGACCCGAGAGTAACTGTTATCCCGATGACGAACGCGGCGCTGGCTGCTGTCAAAACGCCATTCCTGGCGTTCGAGCACCCATTCAAAGACAGGCCGGGCAGGTTTACTCGACAAGCTGATGAGATCGTAATGACATGTCATAGCATCTTGTTCGGCGATACGTGGCCGGACTCGTATTGGGCACCCACGCCATTTCCGAGCGTACCGGTGCCTCGGGATCTGGATTTCGCCCATAAATTCGACGGTATTCAGGCGTGGCCTGAAACGATCCTCTATAACACGTCGTTGGCACGTACCTACACAATCGACGAGGCAATCGTATACAGACCCACGGTCCATTTCTGGGGACAGATCAGCGACACTATTATCGAGAAAGCCGACTGGACGTGGGCGGTGTCCAGGGAGACTGCGCTTTACGTGGATGACCGTGGACGCTACCCGATTCCGGCACCGTCTCCAGTTACGCTGCCTCCTGAAGCGTGCGAATTGTCGGTGATTGTTATCGAAGATCGATTCGTGAAGGATGCAGCGTTGTCGATGGATTCTCTTGACCGGCAGACAGTTAAGGAGTGGCAGCTCATTTACATAGACGCTACGGACGGGAAACCGCTTGGTAAGGCTTTTAATGAGGCATTGGCGAAGGCAAAGGGGAAGTATATCGCGGTGTGGGACCTGCACCAGAAATCCGACCCATCCCGCTTCGAGCTTCAGCTGAAAACGGGTGCGGATTGCATTGAGACGGGATATGGTGTCGACAAGGCCGGAGCTATCAGGGAAGTGCATCTTCCGATCCCGCTTCCGCACGCGTACACGTATGCGTCCAGGACGGTCTCTGGGACCAGTGGGACGTACATGTTTCATCGTAGGATATTCGAGCGGCTCGGCGGCTGTATCGAATGCCTCCATACGGGCCATCTATACGATCTGTATCTCCGTATTCTGCAGGACCGCGAGTTGAGCATTGCAATGGTAGATAAAGTGCTCGTGTTTGGAGATGCCGTGGAGCTGCTTCATGGCAGGATATACAGCCAGTTCGTATTCAACGATATAGCCAACAATCATCGTGCGAAAGAGGGTTTTCATGAGTGGGCTATCTTCGATCGAGAAAAATAGAGCCAGCATCCCTGCCATGATGCGGGACCCACGGGTTCTTATCGAGACCGAGTACGGGTACTCGTACAGGCCAGTAGAGCCGTCGGACGAAAGTATCACGGTGGTGGTACTGATACACCGTCCCGACTGGCTGGCACAGGTCTGCTGCTCGTTGAGCTGTCAGAACTATAAGAATTGGCGCGTATTGGTAGTACTGGCCCGTTCGTCCTATCGCGACGCTGCAAGGGCCATTACCGCCGCATATTGGCACAGTCTTCCGCCAACCGATATCTTTTCCCCGGCCGAAGATAAAGAGTTCTACCTCATACTCAATGCAGCTCTCGCGCACGTGAAGACCGATTATATATGCATGATGAGATGCGGAGACTTGCTGGTTCCGTCGGCGCTGAATGTGATGGGGAACGCCATTCAGAAAACCCGTGCAGACCTGTACCATAGCCGGTACTTTACGGTCGATTACGAAAGTTGGGCGATTGGCTTATCCGACGGCCCATTCGCCAACAAGGCGCAATTTATCGACACGGGGATTCATACGATACATCCGCTATATACGTACCGGTTGAAATCCATTTTCGATATAGGAGGACTCAGGGGCGAGTACAGTCAGTATCCCGTGCAGAGCATCGCATATGCACTTGCTGCGGCAAACCAGCGCATGGAATACGTGCCGGCTTTTCTTTATTTCTGGAGGAGCGAGACGCATTCAAACGAGATATTCCCGGGCTCGACAGAATCCCAGATCATGAAATCGGTGAAAGGTCGTCATGAACGGTTGCCATCCAATATTGGCAGCATTTGATCCGGATCTCGAAGAGCACTCCGACTGGATCGCGCGTCGATTCGAGCGACTGAACGGGGTTTGCCCGCAGAAAATTACATACGAAGACGCAAAACAGCTCAACTGTCCGATCGACGACTGGGTGGCCGCATGGGTGTGGGATCTCGTACCCTCGACAGTCGATAGGGTACTATATTTGTCGCATGTCATCGTGCCTGTTTTACCGTTTGGCGAAATTCCCACGACAGATTTCGGTGCTGTTCAATCGGTCGTATATCACGAGCGTCGTATGATGCGAAGCTACCCGATACTCGACAAAGCTGGAATGACATACGACACGACTCTGTTTCTCGCGCACCGCAGACTGAGGCCTATGTTCGATAAAATGAAGACATTCCACAAGGAAATGAAGTTCAACATCGCCATGAATTTGGCAGTCCGTACGGTACCCAACAAAGAAACACTTCCTCGTTTGTGGAACTGGTCTTTATGGGGTCTTAAATCGACCGATTATACATCGGCGAAATGCCTGAACGTCAAAGCGGAGAACAGGGCTGTCGTTCGGTCATTATTATCTGCATTTAGAATGGTGTTGAGAGAATGCTAGATTACCATCCCGTCACGATTGCCATCGGTGATACGTTCCGTGAGCTGGTACAGATTACGGGTGACGAGTTCGAGCGATTGAACGGGATCAGGCCGCAGGTCATTACGGACGAAGACGTCAAGGGCATCGATTATGGCGTACCCCATTTCATCAAGGCGTGGCTGTGGGACTTGGTGCCGAAGAACGTGGATCGGGTACTGTTTCTGGATGCAGACGTGTTGCCGGTAAAGCCCATAGATTCGATTATGGACGTTCCATTTGCAGCTGTAATGGACATCGGGAAGAAGTGGCGTATGCACGGCATTCGCATTCTCGTGCATAGGGATATTTACGTGAATACCGGCGTATTTATAGCAACCCGAGAAACTCAGGAAGTCTTCGATAAGTTGAAGCTATTTGCGGCGAGCACGGCTGACGCGTGGAGCAATATCTACGAGCAGACTATCCTCAATATCTTACTTCAAGAAAAGATAGGAATTACGGTGCTGCCTGACGCATGGAATTGGCAGATGTACTATAATCAGCGAAAAGGTATTGAGCATGCCAAATTCCTGCACTTCTTCGGCGCTGGATTTCCAGTAGCTTCCAACTTCCAACCATTACATGCTATCGCCCAACTTAATAGGTTGTACGCATGTCCTCCCAACTGCTAGTTAGAAATACGCAGAGTCCCGGCGACATAGTCGTACTATCTGCAGCTATAAGGGATTTGTATTTATCACATCCTAACAAATTTAGCGTATCTATGTGTGTTTCCGCTGGCTCTGAGCATGTCTATCACCATAACCCATATATAGTTAAAGCGTATCCGGCACCCGGCAAAGGTTTGAAGGGACAAGCCTTTGTTGCGCATTACCCGCTTATTAAGCAATCCAATCAGCAGCGAAAACACTTCTTGTGGGGGTTTATAGAGTATTTCAATCAGAAGCTGCATACCAATATTAAGCTTACCGACTTCCGGCCCGATTTGCATGTTTCGGAATCCGAAAAAGCTTCCCCCCTGATCCAGCCGCCCTACTGGGTTTTCCTATCTGGCGGCAAAACTGATTTCCAAGCAAAGATCTGGGCTCGCAAGTATTGGCAACAGTTGATTTCTATGACCCGTAAAGACATCGCATGGGTCCAGTGTGGGGGTGGAAGTAAGAATCATATAATGCACGAGCAGATCGACGGTGTCGCGCATTACATGGTGAAGAAGACATCCCTACGAGACTTCATCAGGTTGATCTATCACGCTGACGGGGTCGTTTGTGCGATCACGGCCGCCATGCATATAGCCGCCGGATTCAATAAGCCCTGCGTCGTTATAGCCGGTGGGCGGGAGCCCTGGTGGTGGGAAGCGTATACGAATCAGAATCGTGTCAATAACATGCGAATCGCCGATCCACGCTGGCAGATTCCGAAAGGGGACACTTACGTCGAACACGCCTTCCTGCACACGATAGATAAGCTGCAGTGCTGTACAGGTCATGGATGTTGGAAATCTAAGATAAGCGGCAAAACCGGCTCAAACTGTAAACAAGTGGTCGATGTCGCTGGACAACGAATACCCAAGTGTCTGTCGATGATTACCCCCGAAATGGTCGCTGAATCGGTATTCAGCTACTACACTAATGGGGCTATGGCTCATAAACCGATTACGACAGGGTACCAGCCGAAGCATATCGTATACGGTCTTCGAGGCAAATCCGTGCAGTGGCTGCAGCGTATCAAAGGACTGCTTTCGGGCCATATAGACATATACGATCCATCAGCCGATCGACTGACAGCCATTCGCGAGCTGATAGCAAAGAAATCGGATTGGCTCGTGTGGTTCGAGGAGGGCGCGTATCCTGCTCACGACCACTGGCTGAGAATCGCACAGTTGGATATGGCTGGAGAGTCGGTTAAGGGGCGTATCTATAGGACTGAGGATGACAGGTTTTACCTCCATCCGGGCTTCTTCATAGCTGCGACAGCCGCCCTGAATGTGGAGGCGACTACGTATATCGAGCTATTCTCGAAGGTAGATCGTGCGAAGATGCTCCCGGTTGGCGAAGAGATCCATTTACCAATTATCAGACCATGCGGCATCTGACAAAGCTACGTCCGATCAGCGTGCTGTATGTGGACGACCAGTTCATTATCAAGATTTTCAATGATCTCGCCCTTTTCGACCAGGTACCGTCCCTAGCCCCCATGAAATACGAAGTTGTTCGAGCCCATATCCAGATAAACATCCACCGGATGACCCATAAGGGCGGGCTATCGGATAAGCTCCGGGAGCTGTATAGACCCCTCATATCCAGGTTTTACGAACTGTTCAGTACAGCCGATTTAGACCAACTAAAGGCCTACCTGAAGGATCGATGGAAGATGGATGTCCATGGCGTGGCATTTCCGGAAAGCCCAGATTGACAACCTCTGTACCCTATGGGATACTGCCTGCCGGAAACGACTTATTCTGACGCCGTCATAAGCTAAAAACCCGGCCAAAACGGGTTACTATAACTTGAAGCCGCTTTGCTCTTGGCTGGGTGGCCAAGGGCGATCATTTGTCTATGGGCTGAAAGGACCATAGAATGGCAAACAAGGCGATATTCAAGTCGATTCGTGGGAAGACGCCACCGCCAGCGGACACCGTCAATGAGGCGGGAGGGGTGGCGTACAAGCTGGGTCCGGAGGCCGCCCTCGCGACGATGGCGGCTACCTGCACGTTCGGAGATGCGTACTATCTGAACGCTGAACAGCAGCTGGACCATCTCCTGCAGGTGGCAAAAGCCAATACGCCGGAGTTCGTGGCAAAAACTGCAGTTTTTGCCCGGACTCGCGGTTTTATGAAGGACGCTCCGGCGCTCCTGACTGCCCTTCTCCCGACCATGGGAGAAGAGGGAAGGGCGCTATTCAAGAAGATCTTCGGCGAAGTGGTCGACAACGGCCGCGAGCTGCGGACATTCGTACAGGTCTGCCGCAGCGGCGCGACCGGTCGTAAGTCCCTCGGGACGGTAATCAAGCGGAAAATCCAGGAGATGTTGGCCAGGGTGCCCGCAAACGTGCTGTTTCGCTGGTCGGTGGGGAATGACCCCTCGCTGGGGGACATCGTTAAGATGGTCCATCCGAAGCCGGATTCTCCGGAGAAGGAGGCGCTGTACGGCTACCTTCTCAAGAAGGAACATTCCTTCGAGAAGCTGCCTGGGTTGGTGAAGCTTTTCGAGGAGTTCAAGAAGTACAAGGAAGGGAAGACGTCGACACCGGTGGCCGTTCCGCCGGTACCCTTCCAGATGCTAGACAACTTGGCTCTGACCGCCGCTGAGTGGTCGGAGCTATTCAAGACCGGCGGATGGCACTTCGTCCGCATGAATCTGAACACGGCTAAAAGACACGGCGTGTTCGAGAAACCGGAGATGGTCAATCTCGTTGCGAAGAGGCTGGCGGATCGCGACGAGATCCTCAGGAGTCGGGTATTCCCGTACCAGCTCCTGATGGCGTACAACCACGCGGCAGAGAACATGCCGCGCGCGATCGGGAACGCACTGCATGCGGCACTGGACGTTTCCGTGGATAACATCCCGGAGATGAACGGTAGCATCGCAGTGTGCATCGATACGTCGGGGTCGATGGGTATGCCGGCCACAGGATACCGTGGCTCGGCGACTTCAGCTGCTTCCTGCGTCGAGATTGCAGCGTTGTTTGCTGCAGCGATCATGCGCAGGAACAAGGCCGACACAAAAATCGTGCCGTTCGACGATCAGGTCCACTCGATTCACGTGGACCCGAACGATTCGATCCTGACCAACGCTCGTAAGTTGGCCAGGAACGGGGGCGGCACGAACTGCGCCTGTGCCCTGTCTTATCTGAACCAGATCGGGCACAAAGGCGAGTTGGTGATCTACGTCTCGGACAACGAGGCGTGGATCGAGACACCGGCGGGTAAGGTATATCGCCGGATGTTTGGGGGCGTGAGTGGGATGGCCACCGAGTGGGCCGCCTACAAGTCTCGGAACCACCAGGCACGGCTGGTGAACGTAAACATCCAGCCGTACACGACTAGCCAGATGCCGGATGTGGCAAGCCCCGACGTGTATCAGGTCGCGGGCTTCTCCGACCAGATTTTCCGACTGGTCGGGGACTGGCTGGCCGGTCGCGGCCCGGAGCATTGGGTCGAGACCATCAAGGCAATCAACCTCGACGCCGCTGTCGAGGTTGTGGAGTAGGGGGATGCCGGCCGGGGTTACATTACATTAGATGAGGGAGGCCATGCCCACGGAACAAGTACCATCTGGTGGCATGGCTATCAAGCTTGTTCCCTGTCCGCCCAAATATTGACAGCCCCGAAAGCTGTCGGTAAGCGATGATCATAGCTTGGGCGGCAGTAACATGATCTTGGGCGTTATCCAGCAGCAACACTGTACTGCTGCTGGTTTTAGTCCAAAACCTCGGTCAATCTTGCCTCCGACCGGGTCGTCGTCATTCGGGTGACGGCGACCCACTACACTTGGGAAAAAGGCGAATGCTCGCAGGGATTACATTGTTTGATAAACAATACCATACATCTCTGCAATTCTTGTCGCCTTTTTCTATACTACGGGCACCTGTGACAGCTGTGCGGCGCGGTCATCGACCGAGGGGTTATGCGCCGTGTCTGGCCCGGGTTAAGGGCTCCCTATACGGTGACGCAGTTACGCCTGTTGGCGCCGAGGCTCCGGTGATCCTATCGGGCTCTCCCCGGTAGATGTAGCCGAGGGTACAGCGCAGCAGGAAGAGATTGGAGATCACCGGCCGGTACGGAACTGCGCCGTCCAGTAATCCGGCCGCCGCACAGCTGACGCTCGCCTATCGTTGAGAGGAACGGGACGAGCCATGTCACGAAGGACTCGCAGGAAGATTCACTTGTCATCCGGTATCTGGGAATACTTCATCTCTTCCAGGCTGACGGTTCTCATCTGGTCACCGGCCGGGGAGAAGCACGTTGCGGACACGCGAAAGCTTACCGGATGCTCATGGGACGAGATAGAGCGAGGTCAGCGGAAGGGGACTTCGTCGGGGCGCATTCACCCGAGGCAGGTTAAGGCGTACATAGAAGCAGAAGTAGTAAGGAGAAGACATGACGCTTTCGGAGAAGGTTCAAGAACTAGTTCTGGACTGTCTGTATGACGGTGACAAAGAGCTTGTCGACGGCAAGCCGCCGGAGAACGCCGTCCTCGTCGAGGGCATCGTTCGAAAGTTCGGTTTCCATCCGGAGCGGCTGGAGTCGCACCGGCAGGAGGTCAAGGACATACTCAACCAGATGCCCGATTCATTCCACAAGGACAAGGGCGGTGGTTGGTCGTTTCTCAATCTCTGCATGACGAAGGATGGGCAGCATTGGGGCGAGCATCCTTCCATGGAAGCACTGGTCGCCCTCGCAGTCGGATTGGGGATGGCGAGCTACTGCCTGCCGCGCGCGATGTGGTCGCTGTTCCCCGGTGGGATGCCGTATATCCAATTCGACGTCGACGGTACGCACAGCGGCGAAGATCACCGGCCGGTACAGGACTGCGCCGTCCAGTAATCCGGCCGTCGCACAGCAGCCTCAAGTGTAACCAGCGGGCTAGGTCGGGCCTGATCAGCTTGACTGAACGTGGCGCCAGGTGACGCCGCCGCCCGTTGGTTTCTTTTGGGAAGAAAGGCGAATGCTCGCCAGGGAGTACATTACTTATAATAATGCGCGCTCTCTGGCAATACTTGTCGCCTTTTTTCTATAGATCGGGAGAAGTAGACGGGTCGCGTAAAGTTCCCTGACGGGCTAGCCACCAGCACCACGGCCATGCTAGCCTGCCGTGGAGCGACGGTGCCGTCGGGGAACTTTACGCGACTCATCGGAGTGTGGGGGCAAATGCAATGAGGGTTTACATTCTAGGGGAACTCTCAAATACTTGTTGCCCCCGCTTTTTTGTCGTGGAGGAAAAAGATGGAAAGTGCGTTCGAGGAGAGTAAATTCGTGAGGGAGTTCGCGGATTTCGTACATTCGCGACCTCGTTCATGGATTGATATTGCGCACCAGCTCACAATGATGAATATTGTTGAGCCGGACGATATGACGCCTACGGAGTGGGCGTTGTATCAGGAGGGGACGCTGGCGGCGCTTCGACCTGTCGCCAGGCAGAATGTGGTGAAGGTGCTGATGCGCGATCTTGGAGTCAACAGGATTGTGGCCACCGACGAGTCCATCCGGAAGATGGTCCAGTTGCTCGGTGGTCACCCAGACCTGGAACAACGAACTGATGAACACAATCACCCTGACCGACTCGGTGCTCGTGAATCTGGCAAATAGTGCGACCGCGAGGTCGAAATTGCCATTGCTGAATGCAATAGCGCGAGCGACCGCGAAAAAGGGTGGCTGTGGAAGCTGCGGAAGAAGACAAAAACTGAGCGGAGCCGTATTGGCGGTTCGGACTGCCATCGTTGGCAGCCCTGCAGCAATCCGAACCGTGAAGGAGCTGCTCAGTGCCAATAGACTCATTGCCTATATCCGAGGCCCGGGCGGAAAGACCGTCCGGAAGGAGTTCTAGATGGCAAAAGAAGGAGACGCGATTGCTGCGATGGTGGCATTCGTCATCATCGTCGCAGTGATCGCTAGTTTCCTCCAGACGGCATGGGCGGCGCTCACTTGCTGGTGAGCGCCGTTCTTTTAGCTATCAGTTTGTCTTGACATAAGCAGCTGGGTTGATATATATTTGCAAAAGTCTTACAGAAACGAAAGAGGAGGAAGCGATGGGCGATGCCAACATTCTGCAGCCACGTCCGGTAGGCGAATCTGGTCAACAGGCCCAGGCGAGCAATCTTTCCGGCGGGAAAGGGATTCCCAAAGAATCTGACGGCGTCAAAATATTCGAAACCAGATTCGAGGGTGGCCGGCTGGTCGTGACCGTCGAAGGATCTTCGGCCGAGCGGGTCATGTCGACCGATGCCAAGAATCTGGCGTATGCGCAGCGGTTCGAGTACGGAATGACGAATGCCGGTATCGAGCCTATCGCGGGCATTTACGTGCCGGACGAAGAGCGGTACGCTGCAGAGAAGGAGACGAGGGCTCCTACTATCTGGCGACGCGATTTCAGACTGACACCGGGAATATGAACCAACCGGTAATTCCGCAGTCCAAGTTGGCACCGTTCAACCCCGATATGGGGTTACTGAGAGCTATCGTAGCTGCCGTATTTAATCGGGATATCGACTCGTCCTCGAACCTCACCGAGGCGGAGGCGATGGTCTCGATGGCTTCAAAGCTGTTGCTCGATATGGGATACGAACAATCCCGCCTGCAAACCCTCTTCCGTGAATTCAGGGACGAGCTGCAAGCCAGGGGGGCGCATTTCAGGCAGTTGATACGCGAATACGGCGAAGTCGAAGTAACCCCGCTCATATTGACGATTATCGACAATAGGTACGCCGGGCTGGTTACGCCGGAAGGTCGGCTCGGAAACTTGTTCGATTTTATGGACGCTAAAGTACTGACAAAGCCGGTTGGAAAGTCGCCAATTCTTCAGGTCGGGTTGACTCTATCAAAGCTCTTCGAGCATGCTGCAGGTATTCATCAATCTGACTGGTACGCCCAAAGCGCAAGGGAAGCTGATGGATCTGCTGTCCCAGAAGCGCAAGTTGCTGATTCACGTATGAATTAATACGGTCGCGCTCGCGAGTTTGCCGCTTCTGGTACATCTGCAATAAGCTCTCGTCGGGTCCTATAATCAACCCGACTTTCTCCTCGGGATCACGATCATATTCAGCGTAAGGGGCGAGCATCGGAGGAGGAGTCGTAATGCCTTCGGTGGACAGCGTCACACCGACGAATCGCTTGATCTCGTGGCTGAATCTGGTTGACGGGGATTCGCCCTTTTCGGGCGGATCATTGAGTATTACTTCGGTAATTCCCCACGCGGCCTCTTCGCCGGTGACGGGATCGTAATATCGGAATTCGGCTTCCGCCCCGTTGAGAACGTTGCACACCGGGATGAACGTCTCAAGACTCACATAAAACAGGTTGGTTGTAAGGCAGGTAACAAGCGACCAGATCTTGTCGCGGTTTACCTGTGGAAGGTCGGTTCCGAAGATATCCTTGCACTCCAGCTCGAAAGACTCCGATTCCCACTGGAAGAAATCGGTTCCGAACTCGTCCACGCACATGAGCAGGAGCGGCGTGGCCAGCATGTTCTCGTCGGTCATGATCGAGGCTTTACGGTCTTTGAGTAATTGCATGGATCACCCGAAAAGGAGCATATCGACGAATCGGTCCAGAAGCTGCCGGTTATGCACGAGATTATCGCACGCCCGGCTGGTCATTGGAGCGGCGGTAGTGGGTTGCGTGGGTTGGGGAGCAACGTCGGCAGCGAGCATACGCTGCATGGCCAGTTGCTGCTCCTGACCTTTTTGTTTGGCTTGATTGGCAGCTTGCCGGATCCTCAATTTCGTGCTGGTACCGGCTGGACTGGCAATTCCGGGATTCGGAGCGGTGGGTGGCATGAAAGGGGCGGGACGCGGCAAGTCCAGTTGTGTACCCATATGTCAGCCCACCACGTCTGAGAATTCCGGCTGTTCAAGCTTCTCGCCTGCGGCGGCGATAGCACGCTCAAGCAGCATGGCATCGTTGCGCGGGAGCGTGCGAGCGATACGAGCGAATTTATCGAGGTCGATATCGAGACTCTTGTCGGCGGTAACGGCCTTCAGGAAATCATTGCCAAGCGCGGCAGCGAGCTTATCGGTGGGCAGTTTCCCGATCACTTCGATCGGCAGGAGCGTGCCGGTAGTCAGCTGGATATAGCTGTCCTTGACTTTATGTGCCTTCTTCTCGGTCAGCTCGAAGAAGATCTCTTCGGGGGTTTCGACGCCCTCGTCGTAATGATGGCGAATGCCGAATTCCGCATCGATCCGGTCGACCAGCTGGGCGAGCTTTACGAGTTCTTTGATGGGGATCTCTTCCATCGCAGCCACAGTCTTCGCGAGCTTCGCTCCTCGCGTGCGCATATCGGAAGCCGATTTGGGCATCATGAGGACGCGCAAACCGAGTTTTTCGGCGGCTCGTTCGGGGGTGGTGGTTCCGAAGCCGGCCGCCTTGTAAAGGTAATTCTCGACGACGTCATCGAGCTGGACCTGCAGCTCGCTTGCTTTGTGGAGGATCTTGCGGGCTGCGATATGCCGGAGATCGAACGGGTAGTTCTTCCGGTTTTGCACGACGGTGGACGCAGCCTTGACCACGTCTTCTGCGTTGGCGATGGGCAATGCCCGGATCTTCTCGCCGTTGTGGTCGGTAACGACGGCGTAATCACCGTCGCCAAGCTCTCGGGTCGTAAGCTGATGCTTTTCCCATTCGGAAGCCGCCGATTTGACGTCTCCGCCGATAGCAAAGTAAGCAGCTGCTTTGCTGATTCTATCTTGAACTTCCGAGGCTCGCCGGGTAGGGTACATATGACGGGATTCGAGGAAATACAGCTGGGACAGCCATGTCGCCGATTTGGTATGGCACGGGAACTTGCGGTTTATGGCATCGGCGAAGACTTGTCTGGGTAGCGCGGAGATTTCGCTTGGATCGGTTGGCGCCGCATTCTTTACGAAGTCGGGCATCGGTACCAGTTTCGAGAGCTTGAATAACGTCTGATGGCTGGTGTCATCGAAGCTATCGACAGCACGGGTGGACGGCATGGTTAACCCTCCAAGCGATTTGAACGTACATATCGGTCACGAGCCTATCTTACAATCTTTTGAGGTGCCGGTCAAGAATCATCTACCGTCTACGACAGTATGTCCAATCTGCCGTAAAGAAGCGCTTTTCGTGTACGTTTCGCCTGGGGAAGGCGGTAGGTGGTACTGCTGCGGGGCTTGCAACTTTAGCGGTGATTCGATCGAGATATATAAGGCCGGGCATAACATTAAAGACGTTCGATCGGCGATATCCGAGCTGGCCCAGCGGCAAATCCTGCCCATGAGCAGCAGTGAGCTGACGACCGACGTCGTGACCGATTACATCAAGTACTACGTAAATAGGCGGTTACGGAACTCCAATTTCTTCGACCATGCCAGGTCGCAACTGCTCAGTCTCAACCAGGGCTGGCGTTCCCTGCTGCAATACTACAACCTGTGGGGAGGAAGCCGGTCGACTGCCGAATGGGGTCGCGAGCTTGGAATGTTCCTCGGTGCAGCCAGCCGGAATGACGTGCACAAGTTTCCATTCGGCGCGAACATTCCAGAATCTATGACCCATTTCCTGGTCTGTCCTTTCTACGACGTACCGGGTCGCATCAGCTCGTTCCTGCTCATCGGCAGATCGCAAGTAGCTCGACTAAGCTGTAATGTTCATTCAAGAGCAGGGAGAGAAGACGGCTTAATGATGCTCGACGCGACCGGCGTCGAGGATGATATCGTCATTGCGACATCCGACCCGATCTTCGCCCTCCAGCTGCAACGCAAGAATTTCATAGTCGGCAGCACGCCGCTGAAGGTGGTGGTATTCGGGGTCAACACCGATCGGGCGTGGATGTCGATCTGTGCCCGGCGGGTGATCTTCTGGGAGCAGAAGCCGAATTACCAGCTGTTCAATCAATCTCGTAAACACGCTCGATCGTACATAGCACGGCGGCCGTCTTTCCTGGATTCCACCGAGTATTTCAAGACTACGCCGCTTACCGAAACGCTCAGGACGTTATCCGATTCTGCGGTTACATGGGCGGAAGCTCTGAAAACCTATGTACTCGAACACGACAGAAGTGAAGTATATGACACGATAAAGAATCTGGAACTGACCGCATACGAGATGAGCCGGGTCTATGAGTTGTGCAATACCGTCGAGCGGGAACAGCTCAAGGAGATCCTCGGAGAAAAGCCCATAGAGCAATCTGTTTATGTCATGCACAAGCGGGTCATCGAGGCTGATGGGGCCTGGTGGATAGCCCGCAACAACAGGCGAGAGCTGCTATGCAATGCCATCATTCGTATCTTGAAAGCCGTTCATGCCCAGGATTCGGGGACCAATAGATACGAAGGCACGATAACGCTCAACGGGAAAACCATCAGATTCAACAATACGATCGACGAGGTGGAGAAGCAGCCTGGAAAATGGCTGCGCGAGCAGATGATGGCGGGCGGCCTCGGCGTTCCAATCATCCAGAAATCGATGATGAAACATTTGATCGAGATCGCCAAGCAATTCTGCGCTCCCACGTACTCCAAGGGATTCAGCCGGGTAGGCTGGTATCCGGAGGAGCAGGCGTTCATCTTCCCCAATTTCAGCATTCGTGCAGGCAAGATAGACGACACGATCTACGCGCTTACGGCCATGTCGAG
>Ga0209427_10003422_pt1 | contig 18632 bp, 15 predicted proteins | sample DeeMarSWOR136_30_FD_187465 | JGI IMG/M metagenome (GOLD analysis project Ga0209427, IMG submission 187465) | Marine sediment microbial communities from White Oak River estuary, North Carolina - WOR-1-36_30 (SPAdes) (version 2) | ecosystem: Environmental > Aquatic > Marine > Intertidal zone >...
AATAAATAAAAATTAGGAGAAAGAATATAAAAAAAAATTATTGATTTATTTTTCAAGTATAATCTCAAGTGCAGCAATTCTTTCCTTTAATTCTTCATTTTCTGCTTGCAATTTTTCAATATCCTTCTTCAGTTGAATAGTCGTTGAATCTAAATTTAACGTATCCCCTGCACTCTTTTTAACCATTGAAACGATATAAACATCTCCTGTAACCATATTTTTAAGATATAAGCCAAATAAATCAGCATACATCCTCCAAACAGACATATCTTGGAAATTAAAGTATATATCCTCTGCATAATAGGTATCTGCATTAACAGAACCCTTCACATCCAATTCAAAATCAGGAGTGGACGTATTAATACCAACAAAACCATTTACTGTAAGACCATCTGGACCAGCAATATTTACCGCACCTGAATCAGCATAAATTGTTCTACCAGCACCAGGACCGCCATAGTCATATGCTTGATCAAGGTTACTTCCAGCACCGCCTCCTGCACTTGTCTGAATTGTTCCATCAGGAAACATAAAACCTCCCAAGGATGAATGAATAATTCCTGCTACTTCCAAAGGACTATCAGGAACAGTAGAGCCTATTCCAACATTACCACCAAAGTAAGCATCACCATTGAAATAACCTGCCCAGTCCTCAGCATAACCTACATATATTCCATCACTACCTGCTCTTGTTATATGAACTCCATCTCCAGTGGCATTTGTGATTCGAAGCCCATGGTTACCTGCCTGATCAACCCAGATGGCACAAGCATTAGATGTATTTACCCTAAGACCTCTATGTGAGCCGCTCTGTTCAATATTAACCAGTGGTACAGAGGCAGCTCCAACAATATGTAATTTATTTGTTGGATTTGACGTGCCGATACCAATATTACCAGTTACATTGGCAAACATATTGGGTGAATTTGACCAATAATCCCAATCATCATCAGAATCATTTTGGAAAGTTGGAACATCAAGAGAAGTAATATCATCAATACTTACTGGGGTATTTTTTGAGGTTTGAATCTCATCTGATAAGTTTATTTTTTGTGAGACAATATATTTATTATTACCTGATACAATACTTGCTCCTATAAACAGGACTATTATTCCTATTACCAATATTTTTTTACTATGATTTTTTTTATCTTTCAAGATAACTCCCCCTATATTTCACATATATAAAGGATTATTTTAATTTAACTATCGTTAATTATTGTTTTACTAATATTTATATTCTTTGTTTTTTATAATACTAAGGAACAATTATGGATTTGATGATATATTATAAACTAAAATAAAAAATTTGTTGCAGAGGATATTCCCAAAAAACATTGTATTTTGTATAGTTAGGATAACAATAAATTATAATTGAATTTTATAGAATTTTCCAGCCCCGTAAATTTTTTTAAAATTTATAAAAGCTAATAATTTCTTGAAATTGAAAAGTTAATTAAAAAATTTTTATATTTATAAAAAATCCTTAATTTTATAGTAGTAGTTGTAATATTTTGTATAGATATGGATGGTTTTCAAAAAATCTTTGAAATAATGAGTTGACAGATTTATATTTTGTTATTGCCATATTAAACTCAGCCCAGTCGCTCTCTTGATTAAAAACATCAATTGCTTTAACTTTGATTGTATATGTTCCTTTTTTTGACCAAGCCTTTCCAACTGTTACTTCTATACCGGAAGTATAAGGTCCAAACCATGGAATAGAAGTTCCATCCCCCCATTCTACATAATAAGATACATCATCTCCCTCAGGATCTGTTGTAACCAAATCAAAGTAGTAATTTTCACCAGGTTTTCCCTTTGATGGTCCAGAGATAATAGGAGTGGCAGGGGGTTCATTAATTATTGTTGTAAAACTCCATATATTACCAACAGTTGATGCGCCCTTTTCATCTTTTGCAACTATCTTCCAATAATAAGTTGTGGAATAATGTAAGGATCCTGGTTCAAATGTATTTATTGTTTGGTCATCGGCAACTTTTATATCTGGGGTAGTATCATCTGCCTCAAAGTAAACATCATAAGTAAGATTATCACCATCGGGGTCACTACAAAACCACAACAGGTCCTGTTCAATATCAACATCAGTTCCACCATCTTCAGGTGATGGATCACTTGGTAAATCCGGTGGGAAATTGACTTCACTTCCTGTTGTAAAACTCCATATAGAGCTTGTATTAAATGTACCATATGGATCCCAAGCTATGATTTTCCAAAAATATTGAGTGTCAACTTCCATTGTCCCAGGGTCATAATAATTACCTGTTTGATTATTTACCATTAACTGCGGTGGATTACTGGTCCCAAAATAAACGTCATAAGTTAAAATATCATCATCAGGATCACTACAAGTCCAAGATAGATCAGAGTTAACATCTACATCTGTCTCACCATCAGAAGGTTCAGGATCACTTGGTGCATTTGGTGGATTATTATTATCGGTAATACGTGCCATGACTGTTTCATCGACATATCCATCATTATCAGTGTTAAAGATTTCCAAAACAAGCTGGATGTTATCTGATTCTATATCCCCAAAATCATCACCATGGGAATCCTCGTGTTCATTACCATTCCATGTAACATTATCTTGATAAGATCCTCCTGCATCAATAGTAATTTCTTTATTGAAAGCAAAATCTAAAAACCCAAAGTGATAAGGATTACCATAATAGGTATAATATCTTGAGACGATTTCTGTAATATATACTCTTATAAAACCGCTGTATTGTGTTTGCTCGTTATTTTGAATATCAACCTCAACTTCGATTGTTGCATTTCCTAACCATGAAACGATCATATCTGCAGTAATGTCAGCAACTGATCTTTCACCACTTGAATTTAAAGTATCAATAAATGAATCTTGTTGATTACCTTGAATCCTTTCATAATCATTATCAAATACTGTTGTTGGAAAAGCATAAATACTATAATTTTTCCTCCAGTCATCTGCTTCTTGATTTAGTTTCTGTCCGCTATAATCATGAGTAATCATTTCGACATAATGGAAATCATAATCACCTGAATTATACTTATTATAAACAAACTGCCCCCATTCATCACAAGGTTCACAAAACTGGGCAGTAACAATTCCTACAAAAACTGAATGTGTATAATTTATAAGGGGGCTTACTTGATTCAATATTTTAACTGGAGTTTCATATCCAGGACTACAACTCACAATTGTTGAAAGAAATAGTAGAGCTATCAGCATACATGTAATTTTTTTTATGAATACTCCCCCTATTAGTAAATTCTATAGTCTTAGAATATACCATGGTAGTTATAACTTTTACGCCAACTTTATTATAAAATAATGGATTTAATAATTTATTATATTATCGCTTTATAGCTAATATATCAAAAACTTATTTTATGAATTCTTGCTACTATTTATTTAGTGTAGCTGTTATGGATGAAAAAACTCGTATTGAGAAAGATATAATAATGTTTGAAGAAAATCTTTCTAAAATTAAACAAAAAAAATTATCAGATTCCCAAGAAAAAACGGTTGTACTCGCAAAACAATACTTTGAAGATTCGAAATACTACTCAGAAAAGAAGGATTATTTTACTGCTTTTGGCTGTATTAATTATGCACATGGATTACTTGATTCCATAATAAACTTTAGTTAAAGAGGATTTTTATTTCATCACCTGGTTTAATTTTTAGCTTATTTGACGCATTGTCCTTGTTTACCGCAATTTCAAATAGATTACTGCTACCAATTGTTGAAAGATATTCTCCTACTTTTACAAAATCATATGTTTTTACAAATGGAATACTTATATTTTGATTTTTTATGAAAAGTAATATTTTTTTATCATAATCTAAAACTTGTCTTAATTTACTACCATCGATATTTGTAATAATGTTTCCAAATCTATCAGTACTAATTACGTTTCCAGTCGCAGATTTATCATTTATTTCACATTTACCAAAATCAAGATTAATAAAATCAGTAATTTTTGGACCAATCTGGTCAAAGGCAATGCCATTTAGAATATGAGCTGCGACAGGGGTAAAAATATCTCTTCCATGAAAAGTATATGATATGCTATCTAACATATAGTCCGGATTTTTAATTTCATAAACACAAAAATCACCTAAATTTTTTGCAGCTGGTATCAAAAGACCATTATCTGGACCGATTAATATTTGTGCTCTTGTTGTTACTACAATACCGCGCCTGATTGTACCTACTCCTGGATCAACAACAGCTACATGAACTGTACCTTTGGGAAAATATTGAATGGAAGTTTGTAAAACATATGCACCTTGGCGTATATCATGAGGTGGTATTTCATGAGTTATATCAACAAGTTTTGCATCTGTAATTGATAATGCAACTCCTTTCATCTGAGATACATAGTTGCTATTATTACCAAAATCTGATAGAAATGTAAGTATCTTCATTAAATTATTCCTCTGATACCAAGATACTAACTCCGATATATAATATAATTGTATTGAGTCTTATATTTATCTAATAATTCTAGAATTATTATTTATTAAAAATCTAAACATTATTAAACTAAATTTAAAAATTTTATTTTTAAGAAAAGTATTTATGGTAGAAGGTTACATATTATATAGGTTGAGGAAGTGGTGAAGGCAAGATATAATAAGAAAGATATGCAAATTTTAACAGAGATATGGGATCGAAATAGGGATAAACCTCTTTCATGTCCTCAGTGCAAACATAAAATGATAATAGTTCAGGTTGAACCAATTCAGGATGCAGAAAATGCATATATACCATATGATACAATCATTGAATGCACTTATTGTGATTTTAAAGTAAGAGCTGAATCATTTTCGATACTTGGTAGTGTAAAAGATTTTGATTTAAAACATATTGAAATTGCCAGTTGGTCACCAAGTGGAAGCAGAGTTATATCGCGTTATGAACATATCCTTAATTACGATTTATTAAAAAAATTAAAAAATTCATCCGAATTAAAGGAATTTTTGATTGTAAATAAACAGGTAATACAGGTAATAGGCTAATTATTGCATCTTTTATATGTTATATTATTCAATTTTTCATAAGTACATCTATAATTTATGAAGATGAGAAGGAAAATAAAAATACTCTTAAAAAAATTCTTAGGAATACATATATCCATTATATTCCTCAGTTACTTGTTTTTTCCCACCTGAACGATGTTTAATAAACTTTTTTTGTCGTCTTTTGCCAATAAATCTGAAATCATGTCTCAGTAGCCTTACATATGTTTTATCTGGAAGAGGATCTAACAATAAGATACCTTTCATTTGTAGCTTTTTAAGGATTCGTAGAGTTATATCTAAAGATATGTTTAGCTTTTTTTTGATTTCTTCAACTGTTATAGGATAGGTTTTTTGTAAAATTTTAATAATTCTTTCCTCAAGTGATCCTGTTGTTATTTCAATCATAATTCAACTCATACAACATAATTCATATGCCCTAACGCCTTGCTTATCATTTTTAAAAAGATTTTTTACCTCATCTTTCCATTCATTAGGATAACCATTAGGAAAATCAATACAACCCCTGCAGATATCAGAACCAATTGCCTTTTTTAAGCCTTCCATACTAGTATAAAAAAGTGAATCAGCACCAATTTCCTCTGCGATATCATCCCATTTTTTTATTTTCCCGTCATTATCCCTTGCGATAAATTCTTTTTTACTACGCATGTCAATACCAAGATAACAAGGGGCAATCAATGGTGGACATCCAATTCTAACATGCACTTCTTTTGCTCCTGCATCCTTTATCCCTCTGACAAGTTTACGAATATTTGTACCTCTAACTATCGAGTCATCAATTAAAACAACTCTCTTGCCATTAAGAACTGATCTTAAGTAAGAAAGACCTTCTTCTACAACTTTATCCCTGCTTTCCTGAGTTTGCTGAATGAAGGATCTCTCATCTTTATCTTTCATGATACCCTCATCAAGTGGAATATCTGATTCCATTGCATAACCAGTGGCATAATGTCTACCAGACTCAGGAACAGGTACAACAATGTCTGCTTCAACAGGATAATCTCGAGCTAAAATTCGTCCTATTTCACCACGAACATTATGAACACTTCTGTTATTTATTCTAGAATCTGGTTTTGCAAAATATACAAATTCAAACATACAAGGTTTCTCTTGTTTTTTTATCAATTGTTTTTCATATATTTTTCCATTAGTATCAATAACCACTATTGATCCACCAGGGATATCCTTGACATATTCAAAATTTATTTTCTTAAAAACACGTGTTTCTGATGTAAGACAATACATCTTTCCTTTTTTCCCAAGGACAAGTGGTCGTATCTTGTAAGGATCGGTCATAGCAATAAGATAGGGATTATCACCAGAGTCAGCTAAAAACAAGGTGGAATAACTTCCTTTTAGATGAGACATTAGATACTTGCATGAATCAAATATTAAATCAGGAGTTAATTCCTTTTTATAAATCTTGTCAGCTAAAGGAAGTAAAAAACTATGAATATCGCAATCAGTTCTTGGTCGTCTATCAGTAAGTTTAAGCATCTCTGAAACATTGAAAATATTGCCATTTTGAACAGCTGCTAAAAACGGATTAACCAGATATTCTGGCTGAGCGTTATTTCGTAAAGATCTTAAATCATCCATTCCAGCTGTTGAATATCGGGTATGGCCCAAACCAACATTACCAGGTATGTCGATTTTTCTATCCTCGTTAAAAACCTCTCTTACTAGTCCAGCATCCTTTGTTACATGTATATTTCCATCATACATCAACATTCCTGCAGAGGATTGACCTCTATGCTGGATAGAAAATAAACTATGATAAATCAAACGAGAAACCGGACCGTCCCCAATTATACCAACAATACCACACATGGTGAAAAAGGGAATAGAAAGGAATTATTTATAGATTGTTTAGATATCTTCCCAATCTTTAAGTACAGTTAACCATTTATATTCTTTGATACCTTCTATCGAAATTATTTTCTTCAGAATATTTTCATAGCCTTTAACTAGTGTCCTTGTTCTAATTTTTACAATAAAATCATATTTACCAGCTACTGCACACACTCTATTTACCCCTTTGATATCCCAGAGTTTCTGCATTATCTTATCGATTGGATATCCAGGTTTCATTTTTATAAAAATATAAGCCTTTACAAGAGTCAATGCAAATGATACTATTCCTAAAACCATAAGTGAAATTCCTATGATTTTTATTAAAATTAGTACAGGATTAGCAGTTATTGGTTCGATAAATCCAAAGTAAGTTAAAATTATAGATACAGGTATTGTAAAAATAATTACTGAGGATTTTACAGCCTGGGTTACACTAGCTTTTCCAATGCCAAGGGCTCTAACATAAAATACAAATGAAAAAAATGTTCCAGTGCCTACTAGAATTAACCAACCAAATTGATCAAAAGATGCATAAATAGAATTTAACAGGTTATTTGTGCCATAGTAAAAGTCATAGATGAATGCAAAAATGATTGTAAACAAACAGGCAAAAATCACATTCCATAATCTAATATTAATTGCATCATTTGGTTTTTTATCAATTTTCATCATTTTTAGTTTCCTTTGGTTAATAGATAGTAAAACCCAGCCAGGATTAATCACAAGAAAAACTATTGCCAATGCTTCTAAACTAATATTTCCAGATAAACTGATAGACCCAAGGATCGCCCCAAAAGTTACAATAATTGATGATTGAGCTTCAACAAGTGTTGGAGTGTTTTTTTCAGTGATAGACTCTATTATAACAAGATATAATATAACAACCTGAGAGAATGGTAATACAACTGATGGATCCTTGATTATTATTAACAAAGCGAAGTAACCAATGGTTAAAATCGCATTTCCAGCTCCAGCAAGCAAATGAAATTTGATTTCCTCTTTTTTCAAAAGTCTAACTTTTTTAAAAGTTGGATCAATCGTTCTTGCACCTAAGCTTTTTCCTTCATACTGAACTGAAAGTATAAAAGAAAAAATTAATGACATAAAAACCCCAAAATAAAATATAGATAATCCAAGAACCCATGGACTCTTAAGATATTGCTCTAAAATTACATCAATACCTGAAAGTAATGCAGCAATAATTGAAGAAGAGAATGCCAATACATAAAAAAGATATTTTTTTCTTATTTTCATAATGCTATTTCTTTCTCAATAACCTGAGTTGTGGTTTTATTTACTCCCTTTATCATCTGAATCTTATCTGTAATTTTTAATAACTTTTCAAGAGTTTTAACTTCAACTCTAACCACAATATCATATTCACCAGTAACAATTGATATCTTCCTGATATTTTCTATCTTCCTCATTTCTTTAATAGCCTTATCTGAACTACCAGGTTGTAAATTTATTAGTATATAAGAAGTTATCATATTATCATCACAATCTACAGCCCGAATAGTGATTCATTTATAAAGTTATTCTGAGCAAGGTTGTATATATTATATGATTTTTTTCCTATTATTTTTATAGAAGGAAATAAGGAAAGGTTTAAATCATAAGATATCTATTCCTGGTAAAGGAGGTATTAAGTATGGCCTTTACACATGAAGGATGGACTTTATATACACGAAATGTAAAACTTAAAGGCGGAAGAAACCAAACAATATATTTCTTTAGTAAGAGGACACCAAAGAGCGGAACGCCTTGTGATAAACCAGCCAATTATACGGTTGGTGTAAATAAGAGAACTGGTCTTCCATATCTGAAAAAGAAGTAAGAATATTCATTTTTTTCTTATCTTCTTTTTTTTATTTTTTATTTAAAAAAATTTTTTATTTTATAATGTTGTGAGATAGGTTTTTTTCGTAACCCCCAATTTTTAGGCTTGGGTCTCCAAATAAGATCCATTGTTGAACCATTTTTACATCCATTCTTGTTTCATCACCGTAAAATCTGTTTAAATATTCTGTAAGCGTATCTCCATGGTTCTCCCCAAGAATGTCTCTATTATCTGTTCCGTAAAGTTTAAGGAAGTTTAGTTCTAACCATCCATCAAGTATCTCAGTGTAATCTGCAATAGAGTTATTGTCTAAATCACCGCTGCCATGCGTTCCAAGACCACTGTTGGCTATAGTTGCAATTGACCCACCGCGAGGTGCACTAGTAAGCCACCATGCCCAACAATTTGGTATCCATATTCTAGGGTTCCAAAATTTACCAAGGTTTCCTGGTCTTGTACTAAAATAACCCAGCAATCCTTCTTCAAGAATACCTTTGATGATATTCATAGAGGTGACATCAAACTGTCCATTGTGACATCCACCTACAACAGTTATTGGTAGTTTTTCTTTATTTTTTAGATAAATCATATCTTTGCATTGATATCCATAGGTCCATTCAAATCCTTGTTCTATTGGAAAATGGGTTGACCATGAATTAATGCTACCATGACCACAGAAATAGGCAAATCCACCGCCATTAACCATAGCATTGTTTACAGTCTCTCTATTAATATCATCACCTGTGGTTTTATTTGCATATACCCTAACTGGTGTAAAATCAGGCATAAGAGTTATTGCCTTTTCAGAGATTACCTCCCCTTCATTATAATTTGTGTTAAAATCAGAATCATTATATGAGTCACCTGCAACTAAAATCAAATTATTAAACCACGCTTTATCACTGCATTTATTCTTTTCATAGTTAATTATTTTATCAACCATGATTTTAACTTCTTGATTACTTCTACAGGCAAGGCGACCGAGATAAACATCAGGATAAATATCGATTTCATCCTTATGAGTATCGTTCCAAACAGAAAATATATTATCGTTATTTGAATCCCAGCTTGAAAACTCCCCTTTTGAATTATATATGTCTGCAAAATACAGATCGCTTATGAAAGATTTTTCCCGGTATTCTTGCTCTTCCTCAAAAGGAACAACATGACTATATCTAACTGGTAAATTCCATTTGAATGTTTGGCCTTTTATTGCTCCAAATAAAAGCACATATTCAATACCGCTTTTTTCTATGGCTTCTTTTATGAATAATTTTATTTTTTCTGCCCTATCACGCCCATACCAAATATTTTTGTAAACATAATCAAGAGAAACAAGCTTTGTTCTAACTCCAAACTTGTTTTTATGACAAACAAGTGGTTTAACATTTTTTATAAAATTATTTGGACAAATTATTAGTAAATCAAATAAATCATAATCCTCAATAACTGGAGTAACAGGTTCATTGTAGGTAATATTTATTTTTATTTTTTCAATAAATTGTACTTGATTATCTATTGGAAAATATCTTACTGGGTAAACTCTTGGAACGAAAAATGTTGTACGTTCACCTTCAAATAATCCACCACCAGTATGATATGTAACCCAATCAGATGGATAAGGTTCGGTGCTTTGATAAATGCTTTTATCTTTTGGAATTTCATTTTGATTGGAATTTAATGTATCATAATTTGCTTTGCAATATGCAAGTTCACCAGGTAAATCAATTTTTATTGCTGTGGAATTTTCATATTTAATATTAATAATTTCTGAACCAAAGACCAAATTAAAAATTGAGATATTTACGGGTAAAACTGGTTTACCAGGATCCATTGTAAAAAGAACATATCTATTGTGATTTGTTTCTTTAACTCTAACGACCCAATAATTACCATATTTTACTATTTCTGGATATGAAAAGGACAATTCTATCTCTATGTATTTTGTATCAAATTTAGAGAGATTACTGATAATTTTATTTGATTTGAAATCAGTAATCTGTGTTCCTATAACTGTTATACAACTAGAAGAGATAAAAATTATTAATAGTCCTAATGTCACTACTTTTTTAAGCATTATATTTTTCACTTTTTAGCCCCCGAAATTTTATTATATATAGGGGGCAATATATTTAAATTCTTTCGTAAAATCAAATTTTTTTAAAATAATAACAAAAAAAATTTATAAGTGAAATTGGGTAATTTTATATTTTATAAAATATTGGATATATAAATACTTTATTTAATAATGGACAATGCTGAATTATCAAAAAAATAGTGATAAATGAAAGTAAACAAATTGGTTTTATATGAAAGCTTATTATCACACTATTAATTTTTCTAATGCATTTAGTCCTTTATATGCCTCATTTTTACCAACAATAAATGTCACTTCAAGATCTACTGAGATTATCTCAATTATATTGATATCTTCCCAAGCCAAACTTCTTGTAAGTTTGAATAGTACACCTGGTTCCTCAATACGTTCCTTGCCGACAGTAAAAGATAGAGCAACAAGGTCCTCCTCAATCTTTTTAATTTTTTGGTGCTGTAAAAGATTTAATACTTTTTCTTTATATCTTTCATTTGTAACTATCGCGACATGGGTCCTTCCATAAATAATATGTAGTATGTCTCCTTTTTCAAAATTTATTAAATCATAAAATCGTTTGAGTTTGTCAAATATATCCGGTGTTTTTAAAACATTAATGTCTATGATATGTGTTTTTAGATTTACTTCGGAATGTCTTGTATCAAAATGGACTCCATTAAATTTTTTTGTTAATTTTTCTGCATATCTTCTAAGAGCTGTAACTATTGCAAAGTGGTCAACTTCTCTACCAACTTCTTTCTCTATTTCTGGTTTTAGATGTTTAGCTACAGAACCATAAGAAGCAATTCCATGGCTTAATGCCTCATGAAGATATATCCTTTCATCCACCAGCTTATTTACTATATGGCTTATTGTTACCATAATTATAAGTATATTCTATTCTAATAAATAACTTATTGATTTATATTATGTCATTTTGCTAAAAATTTGGTATATATTGTATCAATTTGTTTTTCTATCTTTTTCAAAAAACACTATGCACCATAATCATTCACATACAATTTTTTGTGGTTATAAAAAGGTCACAATATTAATTTGATTAGAAGGCAAAATGGTAATAAGGTGAAAATAATGGAAATGAAGAGGAAAACATTGGCAATTTTAATGGTATTTATGTTTTTTACAATACCATTTAGTTTTGCCCAAGCTGGTAATATAAACAACGAACAAATTAGCGACACTGTATCAGTTGAAATTGAATCTTTTAATGATGATAGTTCTTTTACCACAGAAACGTTAAAATTGACAGAAGAAGAGTTGATAGATTTTGAAAATATTTTATCTATTTTAATGGATAGAGTTCAATCCGCAGGAAATCTGGATGAAATATTTAATATTTTAGATAACTTTGCAAATCAAAACAGTATGATTAAATCAATAATTATTAGGTTAATATCAAGCCTTAAAAATTTAAAATACAGAGGATTTGTAATGAGCCTTGGACATAGTTTAAAACTAAATCCATTTAAGAAGAATATTTATAAGATTAGAGAAAACTCAAAATTTTGGTTTTATATAAATGGTGGAAAGACGGAAGATAGAACAATCATACTAAAACCATTTTCATTAAAGTTTGATATATTAAAAGGATTACAAATCGGTCGTATGTCAAGATTTTTCGGTATTTACATCTTCATTGCAAAAAAATTCCCTCAAAGAAGTACAACATTTTTTATGGGAACAGCACAAAGAATAAATGGTTTAGATTTTTTTTCATTTAGATGAAAAAATCCTAATATCTCAAAGCTTTGGTAATATTAGAAAAACCATAAGAAATTCGGTTTATCAAATATAAATCAACAAATATGGGGTCTGAGCCTATAAATTTTGAAATAATATATTTACCTCCCCCATTTTTTTATCTCTACCCAGACCCCATTTTTTTAAAGAAAATTTTTGACTTTATCAGATTTCCAAAACTTTTTTATATTTAAATATAGTATATTTTAATATAATTATGGTGATGAATAAAAACATGAAAAAAATTGTAATTATCGGAATAATATTTATTTTTTTATTCATAAATACATCCGTATTTACAGTAGAAAGTTCAGATATCAATATTTTAAAAATTAATAATATATCAGATATTGAAACAGAAGAAGTCAATAATTTTTTAACGATATATGATTTTAACGGAATAACATCTCCATCTTCTAATCATAAAGCATGCTACAAACAAAAAATAAAGGATTTAAATGATAGACCGCCAAAAACAGGGCCGGTAGTAGAGGATCTTAAGGAATTTATTACTTCTGATTATATAAGACTGTACAGTCATGATACCACTAGAGTAGATACTTATAGCTCACTAGGGAAGCAATTGCATTATTTTCAATTCAATATTTTAGAAGATGTATCTGAAATAAAAAGTTTGCATGTAAGATGGTTAGGACATGCAAGTAATACACATGTAAATCTTTACATATGGAATTTTAAGGATAATGAATGGGAAAAGGTCGGAGTAAACAGATTCACCCATCAAGATGCAGCAATATCAAAGACATATATCAGCAATATAAATGAATATATTGATGAAACAGAAGGAAAACTTTATCTTGTCGCAATAACAAGAGCTGCAACAATATTAAAGCAACATTTATTCACAAATTATGTCCAAGTAAAAGTTGGAAATCCAAGCACAGTTACATTAAAAGATGATGCTTATCACTATAACAATGAAAAAACTTATGCTGAATGGTGGTTTTTCCAAGTAATAAACGAAACACAAGATATTCATTTTTATATCAGTTATCATATAACAAAGGTAGCAGATACGTACCTAACAGCAGGAATAGGAGTTTTTGAAAGAGATAAAATCTACGAAATTAGGGAATATTCCTCTGAACCTGAATTTTATGCATCATATGAAAAACCTGACGTTAAAATGGGAGATTGTTATCTAAAAGCTCCAGATGAAAATACTTTTTTTATCAATGGTAATTTAAATGACGGAAAAAATAGTGCTATTTACAACTTAACATTTACAAGAACTGCACCACCTTACGATTTTATTGAGTCTGCAGGCGAAACTGAATACCTAGCTTATCTTCCAGGTTCATGGGTAAATGGTACAATAAAATTGAATGGTAGGCTATATCATTTAAATAACTCCTATGGATATCATGATCACAACTGGGGAGGTGGACCTTATCTTCCTTGCCAATGGGCATGGGCAGCAGTATGCAAACCGGAAGACGGTTTTGCATTAGCAATGGAAAAAGTAGAACATTTTACATGGCATACACGGGCTGTTTACGTTACATTAAAAGATATAACAATATGTTTTGAAGATGTTCAAACAAGATTTTCAGATTTTAAGTTTAAATTTCAACTTTCTTTTCCTTTTTTTACGTATTATCCAAAAGTTAGAAGGATATATGCAAAAAATGATGAAGGGTATGTTATTGATTTGGAGGCAATTGTTCAAAAAAATATTCCTGTATTCATGAGTAATCCTAGGATCTTAAATGAGCAAGTATCATTATTTCAGGGAACTTTTGAAAAAAATGAACAGATTATTTATTCAATTGATGTGCTGGGATTTACTGATTATTCTACTTTTTAATTTCTAGAATATATTCTTTAAGATGATATATATAAAAATTTTCAAAAATTAAAATTAAGTATAATTATTAGTTAGAAGGGATTATTTGCTATATTGATGAATTAATATATTTTTATATTTTTAATTGAGAATCGGTTAACGAAATACTTATAATATATAATAAGATGTAATTTAATATATTATAGTTAAATTTAATTTTGAGGAGGTAAGAACATTTGCAAAATACTTTAAAAAAGAATTTAGGAATTGTTATTTTTGCATTATTTTTTATTTCAGCAATAAATGTAAATGGAGGTATTGTCTATAATCAGATAAATGATTTAATCGAAATCAAAGAAATTATTAACGAGCGTCAAATAGTAGTTCCTAACTCAAATATCATACTAAGATTATGGGATGAAAAAACAGTTAATGGAAATATTTTACCTTATTATTCAATAAGCCTGGACGGTGGAAATACTGTAGTTCGAACTGTACAAGCTTCATATGAGCTTGGACTTAGATATAAATATTTTGATCCCTTATTAGAAAAACCATTTATTGAATCAACACTTGAAGCAGGTGAGGATACTCATTTATTTATCGTTCAATTTGTAACCCAACCACTTGAGGAATTCCATAATGCCATAACATCCCTTGGCGGTATTGTCCATCAATATATTGCTCAATATGCATATTTAGTTAAAATGAATGAAAATATCAAGTACCAAGTTGAAAAATTACCATATGTAAGATGGGTTGGCCTTTATCATCCAGCATACAAATTGGAAGAATTTATTATTGACAATTATAAAAATGCTGAAGAGATGTTCCCCCTTCAAAGATACAATATACAGGTTCATAAACCTGAACAAAAAGAAATTTTAACAGAATGTATAAAAAATATTGGCGGAATAGTAGACTCGCCAAATTTTGGAAAGAAATTAATATCTGCTACACTGACTCCAGAACAACTTTTTATTGTATCAAGATACGATGAAGTAAATTTCATTGATCGCTGGAGTGAATATGAAGCTGATATGGACATCGGAAGGGAGATAGGTGGTGCAAACTATATTGAAACTATTGATGGATTTACAGGTTCAGATGTAAGAGGAGAATCATTTGATACTGGTTTTAACCTAAATCATGTTGATTTTCAAAATAATCCATTAATCGTCCATGGTCCTTCTTGCGGAGCTGATTCTCATGGTACAGCATGTATAGGAGTTTGTTTTGGCGATGGAACGGGAAATGCTAAAGCTCGAGGTCTTTTACCAGATGGTCAAGGAATTGTTGCTGATTATAGTGTTATAGGCTTAGTTGGACCAAGCCGATATGATCATAGTGGAGAACTTGTTCAAGATCCATATTATGCAGTATTCCAGACAGCATCAGTAGGAAGTGAAAGAACAACTCAGTATACAACAATATCTGCCGACTCTGATCAGGCTATTTTTGATTTTGACCTAGTTCATTGTCAATCACAGAGCAATGCGGGTAATCAAATGTCTAGACCACAAGCTTGGGCAAAAAATATGATTTCAGGTGGTGCAATTCATCATTATGATACATTAGATAAATCTGATGATTGTTGGTGTTATGGAGCAAGCATTGGACCTGCAAAAGATGGAAGAATAAAACCAACTTTTGTCTTTTTTTATGATGATATATTAACAGTCGGATATCCAGGAGATAATGATTATACCTATACTTTTGGTGGTACAAGCGGGGCAACGCCCATGATTGCTGGCCATGTTGGTCTATTTTTTCAGATGTGGGATGAGGGAATATTTGGAAACAATATAAACCCAAATGGTAGTGTATTTGAAAATAAGGCTCATTTTACAACAGCAAAAGCTATGCTTATAAACACTGCAGAGCAATATGAGTTCACAGGGACAGATCATGATAAAACCAGGATGCATCAAGGATGGGGAATGCCCAACTTAAAAAACATGTATGATTTACATGAGAACGTTTATGTCGTTGATGAAACTGACGTATTAAAACCATTTGAAAAAGGATTACATAATGTGTTCGTAGAAAATGAAACACCAGCTTTGAAAGTAACAATTACATATGCTGATACCCCAGGAAATCCAGCTGTTCAAAGCCAACATAGGATCAATGATTTAACATTAAAGGTTATTTCTCCTTCAGAAACTATATTTTGGGGTAACAATGGACTGCTCGAAGGTATTTGGTCTGAACCAGGAGGTAGCCCAGATACAAAAAATACCGTAGAATGTGTATTTATTCAAAACCCTGAGCCAGGTCCATGGAAAGTAGAGATTACTGCTGATGAACTGATAGAAGACACACATGTGGAAACCTCTGAACTGGATGCTGATTATGCTTTGGTAATAAGCCCGGTACTATCTGGTCCTATTACTCCTGAGTTAGAGGGTCCAATAGAGGGAGATATTGGAAATGAATATGAATTTACACTTAAGACAACAGATCCAGAAAATATGGATGTTTATTATTATATTGATTGGGATGATGGAACTTATACTGAATGGACTGGTCCATATCCTTCTGGAGAAAAAGTCAACGTATCACATACCTGGTTTGAAAAAGACAATCAATCAATTAAAGTAAAGGCAAAAAATAGCTTTGGTATTGAAAGCAGTTGGTCAGAGCCACATATTATAAAAATAAATGCTCCTGAACTAAATATCAAACTAATAACCGGAGGATTTTGGAAGGCTAATATAGTTATAAGTAATATTGGTGGAGTTGAAGCAACCAACGTATCTTGGAATTTATCCTTAGAGGGTGGTTTTATTTTTATTGGTAGAAAAACATCTGGAATTATTCCTAGTATATCACCAGGTCAGCAAGCTAAGGTTAAATCCAATGTAATAATTGGATTTGGAGAAACAAAGTTTATTGTTAATACAGAAGAACCCTATGGATCTTTAGATTTTATAAAACGTGGTGGAAAAGTATTTGGTATCTTTATTCGTATAAATCAAGGTGGAGGCTAACAACAATATCATTCTATTTTTTAACTTATAAATATTTATAAGATTAGATATATCTCTTTTTCCTAGAGAGGAAATATTTTTATTTTAATTGAATTATAATTAATTTGAACTGAAAATTAACAAGCGTTAAATTAAAGTATAGGGATATGTATATAATGTATAGATATCTAACTATGGGGAGGTATTAGAAGAGATATGAAAAGAAATACCTATGGAAAAATATTTGTGATAGGGTTAGTAATCCTATTTGCAGGGGCAAGTGTCTTACCAAGTTTTACCGCAAAGAATGTAAATGATAGCAAGCCAACCTCTAATAATAAACAAGTTGAACCTCTTTTTGAAGGAAATTCATACTTCATTTTACTAAGCGATTATACTGATGGTGCAGGCCAAGAAAACAAATGGGCTGTTCAACTGCGATTTGACAGCTATAGTTTAATCGTTGAATGTGAGCATGATGCAATAAATTTACCACTTATATTAGATAAATGGACTGAAATTCGAGTTGAAATTAACCTTGATGGCGATTGGATGGAAATCTATTACGATGGTGATTTCTTAATTGAAAAGGAATGGACTGCTGGTCCAAATAACGGTTATGATGGACTTCTTAATATAGCAGCTGTAGATCTATTTGCCTATGGTGCAACTCCAGTATATTATGACGATTTAAGCCTTGAACAGGTTGGAACTGGTATCGTCTGGGAAGATGATTTTGATTCTTATGCAGATGGTAGCTCAATGCATGGGCAAGGTGGCTGGAAAGGCTGGGACAATGATCCAGCTTGGACAGCATATGTAACTTCAGCTCAAGCAAGAAGTTCACCACATTCTGTCAATATCGCTGGAGATTCAGACTTAGTACATGAATACTCTGGATACACATCTGGTGATTATATATATACCGCATATGTGTATATTCCTTCGGAAATCGGAGATCCACCAGGAGCACCTACAATAACTGGTCCAACAACTGGTACAGCAGGTACATCATATGATTACAAGTTCAGTGCAGTTGACCCAGATGACGACGATGTAAAATATTATATTACCTGGGATGACGGGAATACTGATAATACAGGCTTCTTTACATCTGGAGAAATTGTAACAATACCACACACTTGGAACGATCAAGGAACCTATGTAATTACAGCCTATGCTGAAGATACAAAAGGTTTAAAAGGTCCAGAAAGTGAATTATCAGTAATCATGCCAAGAGAAAAATCATT
>Ga0209427_10003424_pt1 | contig 18625 bp, 19 predicted proteins | sample DeeMarSWOR136_30_FD_187465 | JGI IMG/M metagenome (GOLD analysis project Ga0209427, IMG submission 187465) | Marine sediment microbial communities from White Oak River estuary, North Carolina - WOR-1-36_30 (SPAdes) (version 2) | ecosystem: Environmental > Aquatic > Marine > Intertidal zone >...
CCAGTCTGCCGAGTTCAGCTATAATGTTCCACCCTGCGGGGAATTCACCCTCGGTTCCGTCATAGAAGTACAGGGTGAAATCATCAGAATCCGTGCCAAAGTGCCTGTACCAGAACTCAACGGTTGCCCCGGTAACACCGGATAAGTCAATGGGATCGGTATAGAGGATGTCATCATGGTTAAAATCCGCCTTCGCGCTCTGGCCGGGACTGTGCGATTGGTCCTTAGCGCACCACCAGTCTCCCCCGTTCCACTGGTTCATGCAATCTGCGTCCCACCTGGAGCAGGGCGCTTCAGAGCCTTCAAAGTCATCGGAGAAGGAGGAGGCATATTCAGAGACCTGCTTGGTCACAACGACATCGTCTATCCACGCCAGTTCTGAGATAAATGGGAAGACCCAGCCCAGATCGGCGTCAAAGCCTACCTTGAAGTCGGAGATGCCATATGTAGTAATATCGATAGTGGTGCTGTAGTGGTGCCACTGGAGGTCGGCTCCCTGTCTGCCGAGTTCAGCTATAATGTTCCACCCTGCGGGGAATTCACCCTCGGTTCCGTCATAGAAGTACAGGGTGAAATCATCAGAGTCCGTGCCAAAGTGCATGTAATTGAACTCAAGAGTAGCTGATATTGCATCTGATAAATCGATAGAATCAGTATGGAGGATGTCATCGTGATTATGGTCCGCCTTTGCGCTCCGGCTGGGACTGTGTGATTGGTCACGGGCGCACCACCAGTTTCCTCCGTGCCACTGGTCCATGCAGGCTTCGTCCCACCTGGAGCAGGGCGCTACAGAGCCTTCGAAGTCATCGGAGAAGGCAGTGACCTCACAGCTTTCCGAGCCCTCAAGCTCGACAACCCCGGCTTCCCCCACCGCGATAGCGGGAAAGATGAGGGAACCGATGATGACCAGAGTCAGTGCAGCGCAGAAGATTATGGCTTTCATTGTCGACCTCCGTATGATATCGATCTTTATAGAATACTGCGAGACATGCTGTCACGTAGAAATGATGCGAATGCGTTTAAATTATCATTTATGGTAGTAGTATGTCAACACCGATTTCTTAAAAACCATTGACATCGGAATTTAAAAGTGCTAGTAATATCCTGCTGCAGAACATCCTATACATATAGAATAACGGGTGATTCTGCAGATGTGCCAAAGAGGACACACAAATAATTAGAGGAGGTAAAAAATGGCAAACGGAGCACTGTTTATAGGATGGAATCGGCCCGTTCGCGGTCGAGAGCAACAATCGATGGGCTTGTTCCAAAAAACAATGGAGTATTACACCAAGGCAAAGTCGGACGGCAAAATCGAAAGCTTCGAGCCAGTGTTATTAGGAGCCCACGGCGGAGACTTAAACGGTTTCTTTCTGATCAAGGGTGATGTAGCAAAGCTTTCTGAATTTAAGCGGGAAGATACTTTTGTCGAGTTTGTCATCGAAGCAGGATTTTGTTTAGATGGCATCGGTGTTATCGAAGGCTCCATTGGGGAAGGTATAACGGACATCATGTCCCGATGGGCGAAACTCATCGGCAAATGACTTTGCAGCTGCTTTTATGGCAGAATACTTAATGACTCCTTGTGGGCAGCCAACGCAGGGGCGATTCGGGAAGCGCCCCTATGTCGTTCAGAGCTCGAGCTTCTTCAGGAATATAAGCTTGTCATCGCCCGGCGCATAGAAGTCTTTGACCGTACAAGCCAACTCGTACCCGGTTTTGCGATGAAAACGCCTCGTCCTCTCATACTCCGGCTTCGATGATGTCTCGATTACTGCCAGACGCCCCCTCGCCTTTTTAATCTCATCCTCCGCATGGGACATCAGGGCGCTGCCTGTGCCCTGTCCCCTATCCTCGCGGGAAACGGCGGCCCAGTATATGTCCCAGGTACCCTCTGTCAGGGGCGCAGCGCCGTAAGCCAAGTACCCGACCAGACGAGAGCCCATTTCTGCCACGATGATATGATAGCCGGAGCCCACCGGGTCGCGCAGATAGCTGTCGATAACCTCCACCGCAACGGCTATCTCCATCGGCTTAAACTCCGTGGTATCACGGAGTATCCGTACAACGGTAGGCTTGTCTTTCTTGGTCATGAACCTAATGTGAAGCGTCATGCCGGTTGCTGTTCCAGGGCAAGATGGACGATGGTATCGATAAACTGCCGGTAGTCCATTCCGGCAGTTCTGGCCTGAAGCGCCGCGCCCGCTGTTGGCGATATGTCACAGTTCGGATTTGCCTCCAGAACGGCGGGGTTCCCCGCGGCATCCAGGCGGAAATCCACCCTGCCGTAACCGGAGCAGCCGAGCAGTCTGAAAACCCGGATGGCATAGTCAGCGATTTTTTCCCGTAAATCGGGCTCAATTTGCGCCGGGCAGAACGGTGCCGTGCAGCGGTGGTAGACGCTCTCCGGCTCCCACTTTGCCGGGAAGCAGAGAATTCTGGGGAGGGAAACGGGCAAGTTATATACTATCTCAGAAATCGGCAGAACGAGGGGTTCGTCGGTTCCTAACACCGTGGCATTGAATTCACGTCCATCCAGATACTCCTCGACAAGCGCCAGACCGCCGAAAGCATCGCATACCCAGGCAACACGCCTTTCGAGAGAAGCCTGGTCATTGACGATACTAAGCTCAGATATGCCATGGCTCGCATCTTCAGCACACGGTTTGACGATACACGGATACCTGAGGTCAAACATGCCCAGGGTCTCCGGTTTCAGCAGTTGGTATCGGGGCGTGCGTATCCCTGCAGCTTCGAATACAGCTTTCGCCTTGCCCTTGTCCAAAGCCAAGGAAAGGGACGCGCTCGGGCACCCGGTAAAAGCCAGCCCTAGTTCGGAGAGGATATCGGCAACGGCAGCCTCCGAGCCGGGCCAGCCATCGAAGCCTTCGAAAAGATTGAACACCAGGTCGGCTTCGAGTGGTTCAAGCCTGGGTCTAACGGACTCGATTGGAGGCAGCAATGGCATTCGAATAACCGAGTAACCAGAATCGACCAGGGCCTGGTGCACCGCTTCCACGGCTTCAAGGACGCCGAGAACCGCCGTCCTCTCACCTAAAGCTTCGTAGTGCCCCGGGACCGGCTCGTTGTAAATAATGGCTATTGTAAGATGCAACTGGTGTACCTCTGCAAAGCGGTATCCATTATGGCTGCTATCAAGTCATCGTATGTCCAGCCCGACTTGCTGGCTATGATTGGCACGTCACTATTGTATGGACTGAGTCCGGGAAGCGGGTTTATCTCCAAGAAATAGGGAACCCCGCTGGAAGACACTCTGAAGTCAATCCTGACGATGTCACGACAGCCCAGAACCTTGAAGGCGCTCATGCTGGATTTGACGATTTTCTTGAGGACGCCGGGATTGAGCCTGGCGGGGCACTCGTACTCGACCAGATTTTCCCAACCCCGCTTCACCTCAAGTGAATATATGAAGTCAGTCCCCCTGTCACGCGGTAGAATACGCATCACGCCCAGTATTCTGGGTGGGGAGTTGCCTAGTATTCCAACTGTTATTTCGTCGCCATTGATATACTCCTCCACCATTACAGGCTGCTGGTAGCTTGAGAGTAACTCCGCCGCCAGTTCGATTGTCTGCCTGACGTTCTGCGCCTGGCAACGGTAGCGTATGCCCTTGCTGGAGCCCTCGTGGCTTGGTTTCACAAACACAGGGAAAGGAAACCCATCCCAGTTCTCTTCTTTGAGTTGAGCGACGTCGGTGAATACCCGCCAGCGCGGTGTGGCCACACCTGCTGTCGCCACAAGTTTTTTGGTCAGCGGTTTGTCAAGGCATATCGCCAGGCACTGAGGGTCCGAACCTGAATATGGTATGTCCAGCATCTCAAGTACCGATGGAACCTGGGCCTCCCTGCTCCTCCGGTTTCCCAGCCCTTCCGCGATATTGAACACGAAGTCAACACGCTGGCGCTGGATACTGGTCAGGAACTCCCTTCCCCCACCTAGAAAGACCACTGAGTGTCCCTGTACCTCAAGCGCGTGTGCTATGGCCTCCACGGTCTCTTTTGAGTCGTATTCTTCGAGGGCATCATCAGGCCATCCTGTCCCGAGGCTCACATCCTCCTTAAGGTCATAAGAAAGTCCTACTATCATTTACCTCTCCTCACACCGGGTTAACTGCCACCCTCTTGTTCGCTTGACCGATAGTCGAATTACGCGCAGCTGTATTGTTTTTATGCCCGTTTTTCTTGCGACGAGGGCCATTTGGATTTCGGTATCGAAACAGTTGGTATTTGTAGTTTCTGAGTATCAGTTCCCCATCCTTTCGCATAAGCATGTAGTCAGGCTGGAGGGGAACTTTGCCTCCGCCATGCGGCAGGTCTATGACAAAGGTAGGGATGGCGAGGCCCGATGTATGCCCCCTCATTCCCTCTATTATCCTGATGCCGGCCTCCACCGGCGTGCGAAGGTGCTCCGTTCCCCGGACTTCGTCACACTGGTACAGGTAATAGGGGCGCACCTTTATCTTGAGAAGCCCCTGGCACAGCCTGGTATGCTCTTCCACCGTGTCATTGACCCCTCGGAGAAGGACAGCCTGGTTATTCACCGGTACTCCAGCCCGCAGCAGACGGTCACATGCCCGTGCCGATTCCGGCGTTATCTCTTTTGAGTTGTTGAAATGCGTGTTGACCCATAGTGGCCCATACTTCGACAACATAGCACAGAGCTCGTCGTCGATGCGCTGGGGCAGTACCACCGGAAACCTGGTGCCGATGCGGATTATCTCCACATGCTCAATACGCCGCAATTCTGAGATGACCTGCTCCAAGCGCTGCGTCGACAGTGTGAGCGGGTCACCGCCCGAGATGATAACATCCCTGATACTCCTATTCATGCGTATGTAATCGAGCATGGCCTCTATCTCGTCAGTCGTGCGTACCCAGCCTCCGTACTGCCATTCCCTCTTCCGCGTACAGTGACGGCAGAGCATAGGGCACAAGTCCGTCAGCACCATAAGCACCCTGTCGGGGTAGCGGTGAACCAGCCCCGGTACAGCAGTGTCCTTCTGTTCCTCAAGAGGATCCTCGACACCCATGCCAGCAAGGCCAAGCTCATGAAAAGATGGGAGCGCCTGCTTTCTCAGGGGGTCATCCGGGTTATCGATGTCGAAGAGGGACAGATAATACGGGGGAACCGAAAGAGGGTATTTTGTTGTTACCAGTTTGAGCTGCGCCTGCTCCTTGGTCGATAGGGGTATCAACCTTGCCAGTTCATCTACAGAGGTTACGCGGTTTCTGAATTGCCACTTCCAGTCATTCCAGTTTGTCTCGGGGACGTAATCAAAGAGCTTGTTTCTCCTCGTTGCTGCCGTCTTGCTCGGGGGTTCTTCTACCCTGTCTAGGGTATCGTTCGTACCTGGAGGTTCTTCCTCCTCTAATTCACGTAAATCCCTTTGCAGAGTCGTGGTTGTAGTTTGCACCTAATGTTTCCCCCTTCCTTCAAATTTGGTTCCTCTGAGAAATGTGCCTTTCATAAGAACAAAGTCAATCCTGCACATGCCAGCCTCCTCTCAACCTTTGTATGAGGTTTGCTGCTATGTTGAATCCTGCCTTCGACCCTGATGCCGCATGGGGAACGCTGCTTTGAATCGCGTACCGGGGATTCATTCACTATCTCTTTTCCGCTCCCAGGAGTTAAGCCATTCGCGCAATTCGCTATTTTCATATGAATGAGGCCAGCCCGCTCCCGGCCCGTACGAACCGAGCTTCTTTATCGGTACTGTCCGTGGAGTTGCATGCTCCTCCGCCTTTTTATACAGCATTCCCCTGCCCGAACCATTCTGCACTTCGCTGGTTTTAGCATCGCTCTCTCTATTGTCAGCGAGACCAGCGCTACATGGCTTGGAACCTTCCGATTCACTACCGCGCGAACGGGCGATGGTACAAAAATGTAATCTTGCGAGAATGTGTAACAGTGTTCTGCTCGTTCCCTTTACCGCCGCTTTCGTCGGCATGCGGCGGTCAGCAACATATACCCTGCCCAGTTCATCAGTATACCCTTCAAACAGGATAATCTCTGGATGCTGCTCTAGTTCTGAGGCTGTTCTTACCATTAAACCAGCGTTTCTTACTGCCTCCGGCCTGAACAGGTGCAAGCGCTTTACCGGTTCACCGTGAAATTCGTCGTCGAATTCGAAGCACCTCAAACCATCGATATAATCACTCGTGAGCATGAACCGCTTCCTCATATAAGTGCGCACTGGTTCGGGCAATCTCTTTGCTTCCGTTCTCTCCCAGAAGTTGAAGACCATGTTTTGAAACCTCCAGCCCAATGCCAGGCTTCAGCTCATCAGTGCTCACACCCGAGATTCTCCACCATAGCCCTCCGACCGCACCAGTTCAGCTCCGCCAACTCAACGATCTGCTGCCGTATTTTTTCGTTGTCTACCAGATAGTACAGTGTTTTATCATTCTGAACTGACGCAGTAACAAGCCCCTGTGCTACCAGCCCCCTCAGCGCCCTCTCAACACTCAGTCTCTTGGCATCCATAGCGCAGGTAATAGCGCCGACGGTAAACCTTCCATGGGGATGTCTGCCCCAGAAGGCAAGGAGTTCCATACTGAATCGGTCTCTCGCGTGCTCGCCACAGAATTGCAGCAATTCTTGATTAAATAAACTTGATGTTGCCATACTCTATATCCTCAACCGTCATTTCACCAGTTTAGACGCAGGATTTGTAATCCTCCCCAATTTGTGTTACAAAATATTTTGTAATAGGTTTCAATAGTATTAATAATGAAAACATTAACATGCTTTATAAATACTGTTGGATATTTCGTGAAGATTATAACACGATTTGTACAATTGTCAATAGTTTTACGAAGGATTTTTCATCGAGCCACACAGGAGGGCTTAGCTACATGTCTGAATGGACTTTCCTGACGAATCATGGCTTGGTGTTGAGCTTTGTCGCCCGTCATCCCCGCATGACTGCCCTGGAGATAGCAGACGCTATCGGTATTACCGAAAGGTCGACACGGAAGATCATTGCGGATTTAACGGAAGCCGGATATATATATATCAAGAAGGAAGGAAGGCGCAATCGCTACAGAATAAACCCGGATATTTCGCTGCGCCATCCGGCGCACAGGGAAACAGCCGTCGGCGACTTTCTCAAGGCACTGGGGTGGAAAGGGCGGTCACGAGCCACGAGTCCTAAAAGTTCGTTCACCGGCGACCCAACCTAGGGGCGATTCACGAATCGCCGTTAATTCATCATCCGGACGCTCTTCGCTTTTCACCAGCATTCTTCTCCAGCACCACAGCCCTGCCGATCCGGATGCCCGTCCTCTCGGATACCTCGAAACCGATGGACTGCGCTTCCTGCACCGTTCGTTCGAAATCACGCTTGCTAACGTGGACTATCGGTTCAGCAAAGAACAGCCTGCAGCCCGGCCTGAGCATCTGGAAGATTTCTTCGAAGAAGCGGCGGGTATCGGGCACCTCGTGGACCATGAAGAAGGCTACAACGAAATCCAGCTCTTCCTTCACACCGATGCGGTCAGTCTCGCAGTGGTGAATACGGATTCGGGTGGAGAGTCCTGCCCTGGCGGCCCTCGCCCTGACCATCTCCAGCATCTCGGGCTGAAGGTCCGCAGAGATTACTAGGCCGTCCTCGCCGACCAGCTTAGCCAGCCCCAGCGATGCAAACCCCCTTCCGCAACCGATATCCAACACCGTCATCCCTTCCCGCACATACGGCCCGAACAGCTTTCGCGGGTTATGAACGAGTGGACGCAGGACATTGTCGAAGAGGCGGACGATCTGCCACGGACAAACCAGCGTTGTTTTTTCTCGTTGTGAATCGTGAACCTGTTCCGCTTCCATGGTATTTCCTCCATTTATAAGTTTAGGTACTAAACTATACTATTAAAAAAAGACTAAACGTAGTTGCTTCGCCGCTGGTAGGCATCCAGTATCTTATTGAGCTCGCTCATAACCGCAATGAACGTTTCCAGCTTCGACTTGAGCTCATTACCGAAGTAATCGCTCAGCGTATCGTACATCTCCATATGAAACTGCTCGTGGTTATAGAAGCCCGTCCATCCAAGATCAGTCAGCCCCAGAAGTATCTCCCGGGCATTATCGTGCGCCGGCGTTTTCTCAACCAGCTTCTTCCTCACCAGCTTTTTAATCGTCTGTGACTCAGCGCCCTTAGTCACTCCCATAAGCTCTGCGAGCTGGGTTACATTGATTCCCTGGTTCTCACCGATGGCTCGAATGGTATGTATCTCGGTTTTATACAGCGGGACACCGGTACCGAAATCATAAGCGGCTGAGTGAATCGACCCCGCCTTGGTCAACACCTGGTCGAGGACATCCAGCAGGTCCTCAAACAGAGCCCTCTCGCTCATGGTAGGAATAGTATAGTAACTAAACTATTGTTTGTCAAGTATCCCTTTCCAAGTCCGGTGAGACCCACTGCCCACCCCCGCAGAGGGGGTCCAGGGCTATCCCTCCCCTATGCTGCAACAACTACCTCTTCTTCACAGAGGAGGCGGCTTTGGCCAGGGGTGCAACGACAAGCCAGAGCGCTATGGTCATCAGCATAGCCATAGGGTAGCCCACAGTCTCCACACCGAAATCCGGGGCGATAATGCCCCAGAAGATCATGGTGAGGAAGGAGCAGAAGAAGAAGCCGGGAATTGCGGACATAATCGCGAAGAAGCCCATCATGGTACACCTCCTTTAGTTAAATTGTTCATTTGCTGTAGCTCGGGTGAATATTACCGCTTCTCCATCTTCGAAATCAACAGTCCAGCCGGGTCGTGCGCGGAATGCCTGAACCAGGTCTCCGTCGCCGTACAGGTCCAGTATAACGAACCGGATACGCTCTTCGTCAAGCATCATCAGCCAATCCCTGTCCATGCCGCTCGCTCCGATTCATGGGAACCTTCAGCCAACAGCCTATTCCTCCAGTATCGACTCTATCTCGCCGGAGGCCCGGGAGATGACCTCCCGTATTCGGGCCATCTTCTCTATATCGATGTGGCGGAAACGCCGCCCGATCAGCCTCCCCAAGCTTCCCAGCTCTGCCATCGTCTCGCGCATCTCAGCGGTATCTTTAGAACCCCACCAGTTTTTCATATGCTTCTTGAGACCCTCCGTGAAATGACCCTGGTCCTCGAGGAACTGGCGGCCCTCATCGGTTATGGTGTAGACCTTCTTCCCGTTCTGCTGTTCTGCGGTGATATAGCCCGCCTCCTCAAGGAACTGAAGCGTGGGATAGACCGCGCCCGGGCTCGGCGCGTAGAAGCCGTGGGAGCGTTCCTCCAGTATACGGATAATCTCGTAGCCGTACCTCGGCTTGTCCTTTATCAGGTCCAGGATGACGTACTTGAGGTCACCCTTCTGAAACGGGCTCTCGCCCCACGGCTCGCGGAACATTTTGGCATGCATTCTAAACATGTGTGCCTCCTCAGTTTGTTACTTTTAATATATCGCAATATATCGAGATATATCACGATATATCGTGATATATCATAACACATGCTGTCAACCCTGTCAAGGAGTATTTCAGCCAGGTTCTCATCATCTTTCTCATCGCCCTCCGTACTGCCGACAGGCTATCCTTGACATGAGTCCCTCTGCGCGGTATTGTTTGGTCTACTGAAAATATATCGGAGGTGGAGGATTATGGAGGCTAAAGCTCGGTACGAGGAAAGGCCGTGGCTGAAATTCTATCCCGAAGGCGTCCCGGCAGACGTTGAGGTTCCCGACCGCTCTTTGTCGGAAGTCTTCGATGAGGTAGCCAGTAAGTATGCCGACAGGACTGCGCTCATATTCTATGGTAAGCAGATAAGCTTTAAAAATCTGAGGGAGTATATCGACAGATTCGCCACGGTATTGCATGAACTAGGGATTGAGAAGGGGGACAGGGTCGCCCTCTACCTGCTGAACAGCCCTCAATACATTATCGCCTATTTCGGCGCACTGAGAGCGGGGGCTACGCTAACGCCGATCAGCCCGGTCTATACCAGCATCGAGGTAAAGCATCAGCTTGAAGACAGCGAAGCCAAGTCCATAGTGTGTCAGGATTTCCTTTATGACAATGTTGAAAGGGCGGGGGTAGCTCTCAAGAACGTGATTCTCACGAACGTGGGAGAGTATCTGCCTCTCTCCAAGAAGCTGGCGGGGAAAAGCAAGCTGGGGAGATATGCCGGCATGGAAGGCCCCAGCCAGCAGATTATTGAGAGCCACGGCTTACATCAGTTCCAGAAGCTGATGAAGGATTACCCGCCAAATCCGCCCACAATCGAGGTAAACGCCAAGGAAGATATAGCTGTGCTCCCCTATACCGGGGGAACCACAGGCTTGCCTAAAGGTGCCGTGTTGACCCACCACAATCTGCTCGCTTGCCAGAAGCAGATTCAGGCCTGCTGGCCCACATTTGAGGAGGGTAAAGAGGTTATTCCGGCACTGCTGCCGTTCTATCACATATATGGCCAGGTCGTGGTCATGCTGGGCGGGTTATTCATGGGATCAACCCTCATCCTTATCACCACGCCCGACATCGATGAAGTCCTGTCCGCTATGCAACGGTACAGAGCGACAGCGTTCTACAGCGTGCCCACCGCATACCAGTTCCTCAAGGATTACGATAAGACCGACAGGTTCAATTGGAAGGGTCTCAAGATCCTCGTCTCCGGCGCTGATACCCTCCATGAATCGACTATCAACGATTGGGAGAGAAGGACGGGGGCCAAGATTCAGGAAGGTTACGGTCTAACCGAGAGCAGTGGAGTATCTCACCTCAACCCGCTGGGAAGGCCGAAGGTCGGTTCATTCGGTGTTCCCCTCCCCGGTGTTACCGCGGCGGTCGTTAATCCTGACACCAGCGAGTTCATTCCGCCCGGGGAGATAGGCGAGATGCTACTCCGGGGAGAAAATGTGATGCAGGGCTACTGGAAGCGGCCTGAGGATACGAAAGCAACCTTGATCGAGCTGGATGGTAAAACCTGGCTGAGGACGGGCGACCTGGTCAGGATGGACGAGGAGGGCTACTTCTTCTTCTACGACCGGAAGAAGGACATGATAAAGTATAAGGGCTATTCGGTTTTCGCCCGTGAGATAGAGGAGGTACTACATGACCACCCGCAGGTCAAGGCAGCGGGGGTTTTCGGAGTCCCCGACCCCGTCGTGGGACAGCTAATCAAGGCAGTCGTGGTTCTCCAAGCCGAGGCGAGGGGCAGGATATCCGAAGAGGAGATAATGAAGTATTGTGAGGAGCGGTTAGCCCACTATAAGGTCCCGAAGATCGTGGAGTTCCGGGGGGAGCTACCGAAGACAGACGTGGGCAAGGTATCCCACCGGGAACTCAGGGAAGAACTCGAGGAGGAATAAGGTGACCCCTCCCTTTTTTGAGGTAGAGAACCTGACCAGGCGCTTCGGCGGCCTCACCGCTGTTAACGGGGTCAGCTTCCAGATCGGCAGGGATGAGGTCGTGGGCTTGATAGGTCCGAACGGGGCGGGAAAGACGACGCTGCTGCGCCTGATAACAGGCATACTGAAGCCCGATTCGGGCAGGGTGAGATTGCGGGGCAGTGATATCACCAAGGCTAAACCCTGGGACATAGTCAACCATGGAATTGCGGGAACCTTTCAGGTCACCAGGCCGTTTCTTCGCCTGCCCATCATCGCCAACGTCATGGTGGCATGCCTCTGCCCCCGGGCTATGAAAAAGGGGGAGTGGGTCAAGAACATCGAGGCCAAGGCTATAGATGCGCTGGAATTTGTGGGTATATCCGACCTCGCCCTCGAGCCGGCCTCCTGTCTATCTCACGGGGATCTGAAGCGTCTGGAGATAGCGCGGGCGATCGCCACCGAGCCTGAGCTGCTGCTGCTCGATGAGCCGTTCAGCGGATTGAATCCTGCCGAGACTGACCTGCTGGCGAAATCGGTGAGAAGGTTACACAAAGGGGGCAGGTTCGGCAGGCTGCATAGCGAGGGGCCGGCTATGGTTATTATCGAACACAAGCTGGCGGAATTGATGAGAATCGTGAACCGGGTGATAGTGCTCGATTTCGGCGAGGTTATCGCCGATGGCACACCAGAGGATGTAGTCAAGGACGAAAGGGTGATCGAGGCCTGCATGGGCAAGGGGGTTTGTTGAGTTGCTTCTCGAAGTGAAGGGTCTCACCGTCTGCTACGCCACGGCCATGCTTCTCAATGACCTGAGTTTAAAAGTCGAGGAAGGGGAGCTGGTAAGTCTGGTGGGGCCGAACGGTGCCGGAAAGTCAACGCTGCTTCGAGCCATAACCGGGCTGGTGAGATGGGAAAAGGATGCGATGAGGGGTACGCGGGCTGGGGACATAACCATTGAAGGCACCGTTCACTTCGCCGGAGAGCGGATCGACACCCTAGAGCCGCACCAGATCGCAGAGAGGGGGTTGTTACACTGCCCCGAGCGAGCCCGGGTGTTCACAGAGATGACGGTCTCGGACAATCTGAAGGCGGGCGCCTACCTCTATAAGGACAGGGAGGAGGTAAAAACACATCTTGACAAAGTCTATCAGTTATTTCCCGTGCTCAGAGAGCGTGGCAAGCAGATATCGGGGACGCTGTCCGGGGGCGAGCGCCAGATGCTCGCCATCGGGCGGGCATTGATGGGCCAGCCGAGGCTCCTGTGTATCGATGAGCCTTCAACCGGGCTCTCCTCGAAGTTGAAGGATGAGCTGTTTAAGCGCATACAAGAGATACGGGATTCGGGAATCTCCGTTCTCCTGGTCGAGCAGGATATCAGCGCAGCTTTCCAATTGGCCCGGAGAAACTACGTTCTCTCGCACGGAAAGGTGATCGCTGAGGGAAGCGGCGAGGAGTTGCTGAAAGACGAGACCGTGAGGAAGACATACCTCGGTCTCTAGCTGCATAACTGCTAGTCTAAATCCGCCGTACAAACGCGGCATTTACTTCGCGTGGCCACATTCTGGAGCTTACACCTGGGGCATATCTTCTCCGTCTTATCCCGCAGCCATGTTATGAGGCCCTGCGGCATGAATAAGAGTACGATCAATACTATACAGGCAAATATGAGCATCGTTAGTTCCTCGGGCACATGGAGATATCTGGACAGCATAAAATCCTGAAGCGGGTAGAGGATAAAGACGCCGGCTATCGGCCCGTAGATTGTGGCGATTCCCCCGAATACAGCCCATATGATAACCTGAAACGAAAGCAGAAGCTCCAGCGTCGAAGGCCCCGCGACCTTCATGAAGTGTACATACATGCCCCCCGCAATCCCAGCGAAAAGCCCGCTCAAACAGAAGGCGAGCAGCTTGTACCGCGTCGTATTTATCCCCGATGCCCTTGCGGTGACCTCGTCCTCCCGTATAGCGTGGAAGATGAGGCCCGTATTAGAGTCCGCGATCTTCCACATGATGAACCCCAGGACCATCATCGAGGGAAAGACAATGTAATACGAGGCAACCCGCGACCCAGCGAGAGGGTCAACCCCCGAAAACCCTCGCTCGCCCCCGGTGATACTGGAAATGGCAGAGACAACGCCTAACAGGATCAGGGGAAATGCAAGGGTAGCAAAAGCAAGATAGGTTCCCCGCAATCGAAGGCACGGAATCCCAATAACTAGTCCCGCGACGACAGCGGCTAAAGCGCCGATAGGTATCGTAGCCCAGGGCGCCAAGTCGAGGTTGTAATTCAGCAGACCCGCCGTATAGGCGGCTACACCGAAGAAGAGGGCGTGCCCGAAGTTGATCTGGCCGGTGTAGCCGGACAGGAGGTCCCAGCTCGCCGCGAAGATAGCGTAGATGCTGGCTAATATCAGGACGCGGAGTATGAAATCATTTGCCGATATGAGGGGGAAGAACAGGAGAAAAAGGCAGAGGAGCAGCGCTATAGTCCTGCTGGGGATAACGAGTATTTCCCCTCTCAAGAATTGATATGACCTTGATACGTAAAAGGAGAGTATGTTCATCCTCGCTCTTCCTCGAATACCACGCCGAAAAGGCCTTCAGGCCTGATTAATATCACAATAATCATAATGGTCAGGGCGACCGACGTTTTGAGGTAGGAGCCTGACGGCGCCAAGAAAATGACAAGGTTCTCGGCGAATCCCAGGATGAATGCACCTATCAGGCTGCCTTTGAGGCTTCCGAGACCACCCAGCACGACTATGGCGAGGACCATCACCAGGGGGTGCGTCCACATTCCGGGGGTCAGCACGAGCAAAGGGGCTACGAGCGCACCTGCGACCGCCGCAAGCGCTGCCGAGATAGCCATGGTGGTCATCTCCATCCGGGGGACGTTAATCCCCATCAGATTGGCCACTTCCCTGTCCTGAGCGGTAGACCTGATGGCTACGCCGGTCCTCGTCTTCATCAGAAACAGCCAGGTGGCTACCAACAGGAGGAGTACGATGCCAAATGTAAGGATCTGCTGATTAAGCACCGCAACTCCGAATATCTCAGTTGAACCTGAAATGATTTTAGGGACGCTTCTGGGGGTACCGCCGAACCCCTTAAGGAGGGCTTCCTGCAGTATGACAGCCAAGGCAATAGTAACGATAAGGGTTGTAGCCTCGTGCTGGCGGATGCGGGCGATGACCAGCCTGTAGCTGAGCATACCGGTGATAACGACGATGACGATGGCGAGAAAAATAGAAAGGTATAGGTTCAGCCCTGCAGTAACGGCCAGGCTATAGATGAGATAAGCGGCAAGCATATAGAAGGCCGTGTGGGCGAGGTTGACTATACGCGCGACGCCGAATATGAGGGAGAAACCGATAGCGAGCAGGGCATAAACCCCGCTCAAGACAAGACCGTTGATTATTATGTTCTCTGCCATATGCTATCCAGCTTATAGATACGTCTATAGTACATACCCCCTCGGCAAGGGAAATCCCTTGCCGAGGGGATACCCCTAGTTCAACCCTGCTATACCTATATCAGTATCAGGTTAATTCTCAACCTGCATTGGCAGCGTTCTGACAACAGGCGCTACTGCGTCCAGTACTCGACAACCCAGGAAGGCAGCTCATAGTCTACGATGCCCTCATAGACAACGCCATTCCAGGAACCGTCAGCGGGCGGCCAGATTCCTACAAGCTCACCGTCCTGCCACTGGACACCCAGCGCCGTTATGTAGCCCGGGCCCCATGTTACATCGTGATTGTCGTCGAAAACGAAGTGGCCGGCGACACCGTCGTAATCGGTGTTCTCCAGTTCCACAACGATGTCATCCGCATCTACGCTGTCGGCACGCTCAATCGCTTCTTTCAGGATGTAGATGGCGTCATAGGTTCCGGCATTATAGGTGGGCATCTCTCCCGTCTTTTCAATGAAGGCATCTATAAACGGAAGCGTCATCTCCGTCAATTCTACATCACGAGCCAGGGTGTTGAGAGTCGTCTCGTAGTTACCGAATCCGCCCGTGTTCTCGAAGAAGTCATCGGCCTGTGCCATCACGTTGATGCCGACCGAAGCCGCCGGTATCTCCAGTTCCTCCCATGCTCTGGCGTAGGGGATGCCTACCGTCCCGGACAGGGCGGTCATGATCATGTTGGCCCCTGCGTCTTCTATAGCTGTCAGCTCAGCGGTAACATCGGTGGCCTTATCGGATGGCTGCCAGACACCTATGACCTCTATCCCCTGTGGAGGAAGATAGGCTTGTGCAGCGGCTACTATACTTTCCGTCCACGCCGCTTTCTCCGCCATTACGGCTAACTTCGGCGGCATCATGAGCTCCGCCCCTATCTTCTGCGCGACCATTCCCACGAGTAGGAAGTTCAACTGCCCAAGGTAAAGATCGTTGACCGGTGTTATCCTGAACCAGTACTTGTAGCGGTCATAGTCATCTGTCACTTTATTAGACATTTCTACTGTACTGGAGCCGCAGACCATAAATATCGTCTCGTAGTCCATAGCCACTTCCTGGACCGCTAACGCCGCCTCGCTTCTAATTGTTCCCATCAAGACGTCGACGTTATCCAGGGTAATCGCTTCCTCCGCCGCGCTGGAGGCATCGGTAACACTGACAAGCTCGTTCGAGTCGACCTGAACGAGCGTTACCGTGTACGAGTCTTCTCCCACCTGTATACCGCCGGCGGCGTTGATCTCATCCGCCGCTAAGGTAGCTCCCGCCCAGTGATGCTGGCCATGCTGGAACTGCATTGGGCCTATCACGCCTATTCTGAGCTCCTTAACTTCCTCCTCCTCGCCGCAACTTACCGCCGCCAGTACCAGGCAGGCTATCAATAAAATAATGGCACCCTTCGTCAACCACTTCATCTGTAACCTCCTTGATATAATTTGCTTCCATTACGTGCTCAGGTAAAGCCGATATTACCACCCCCCTTCCTTATTATTTATTGAGTTGGCTGACATATACCACTAGAAAGCGCCGTTGTCAACCCTTTTAAGGGGTTGCAGACAAAGGGTAACGTTCGGTTTTAGTTGATATATATAGTTGAGTTTAGGCAATTGTTTTCCGTTCGCCCTGAGCCTGTCGAAGGGCGTTCATGGTTCGACAAGCTCACCACGAACGGTTTTAAAACACGGTACTTTAAGAATCATACCAACCATGACCGAACGGTATGCAGACAAAGGGTAATCTTGACAAGTCGCGGGCAAGGGGCTATCCTAACATCCCCATACAAAAAATTGCTGGACTAAGCCTCTCAAGAATGGTCATACGTAACCCCGCAGATACCTAGAATATTTCTTAAGGTAAGGACCAAGGAGTAGCATGAAGGGTACTAAAGTCAAGAAGGCGGCGGTCCTCGGCGCCGGCATCATGGGGAGCAGGATAGCCGCCCTGCTTGCGGGCGTGGACATCCCCACGTACCTCCTGGATATCGTCCCCGGTGAGCCTGACGAGCAGGACAAGAAAAAAGGGCTGACCGTAGAGTCCCCCGAGTTCAGGAGCAAGCTCGCCAGAACAGGTATACAGGGCACCATCGGCGCAAGGCCGCCCGCGATGTATGTTCCCGAGGACGCCGGACTTATCACCCCGGGCAATTTTGAGGATCACCTGCACTGGCTCTCCGACGCCGACTGGATTATCGAGGCGGTAGCAGAGGACCTCGAGATAAAGAAGGAACTGCTGCGCAAGGTCGAGCCGCATCTAAAGCCCGGCGCCATCCTCAGCACGAACACCTCCGGTCTCTCTATCGAGAGAATATCGGAGGAGCTACCGGAGGGAATAAAAGCACGCTTCCTGGGTACGCACTTCTTCAACCCGCCGAGGCACATGAAGCTGCTCGAAATCATACCGGGGAGGCTCACCGAAAAAGAGGTGCTGGCTTTCGTGGCGGAATTCTGCGAGGTACGGCTGGGCAAGAGCATTGTGTTCGCCAAGGACACGCCCAACTTCATCGCCAATAGAATCGGCGCCCACGCTGTTATCGGGGTTATGAACACCATGGTCGAGGATAGATACACCATCGAGGAGGCGGATGCTATCACCGGTCCGCCTATGGGCAGGCCGAAGAGTGCCTCCTTCAGGACATCGGATATGGTTGGGCTGGACACCTTCATCAAGGTGGCACAGAATGTCTGCGACAACATAGAGGGCGAAGAGGAGAAGCGGCAGCTAGCTGTCCCCGAGTTCGTCAAACAGATGGTGGAGAGGGGGCTCCTGGGCGACAAGACACAGATGGGATTCTACAAGAAGGTGCTGGGCACAGCAGGTTCCGAGATACATGCGCTGGACTACAACACCATGGACTACGTTCCCCAGAGGAAGGTCGCCCTCCCCGTCCTGGATGAACTGAGAAAGGTTGCTGACCCCGCGGCGAGGCTGCATACGCTGGTTAATTCGGAGGAAAAGGCGGGAAGCTTTGCCTGGAAGGTGCTCAAGAGGATGCTGCCCTACTGCGCCGCCCGGGTTCCCGAGATAGCGGACGATATAGTGAGCATCGACCGGGCTATGAGGTGGGGATTCAACTGGGACCTCGGCCCCTTCGAGACCTGGGATGCCATAGGGCTCAGGGCATCCGTGGAGCGGATGGAGAAGGAGGGGGAAAGGATACCGGACAACATAGAGCGGATGCTCGCCTCAGGAAGAGAGCGTTTCTACGAGAAACGGGACGGGCAGCGCTATTATTACGACTTCGGCAAAGCGGACTACGAGGAGATCGAAACAAAGCCGCAGATTATCATACTCCCTTCGATTAAGGAGAGGGCGAAGCTGGTCAGGTCCAATGCCGGCGCCAGCCTGGTTGACATGGGTGACGGCGTCGTCTGCCTGGAGTTCAACTCCCCCAACAATGCCATCGACCCCGATGTTATCCAGATGATAAGCGAGAGCGTTGCCGAGGTGGAGGAGAACTTCGAGGGGCTCGTCATCGGCAACCAAGGCACTAACTTCTGCGTGGGGGCGGACTTGAAGCAAATTTTCCCCGCAACGCAGAACAAAGACTGGGACAGCCTTGAGCTTGCGACAAGGAATTTCCAGCAGGCGTGCATGCGCATCAAGTATTCCGAGAAGCCGGTCCTTGCCGCGCCCTTTCGCATGACCCTGGGCGGGGGATGCGAGGTTTGTATGGCGGCAAGTATGATAAGGGCACATGCCGAGGCTTATATGGGGCTGGTGGAGTTCGGGGTGGGGCTCATTCCCAGCGGTGGCGGGAATAAAGAATTGATGCTGAGGGCTGTCG
>Ga0209427_10003426_pt1 | contig 18616 bp, 17 predicted proteins | sample DeeMarSWOR136_30_FD_187465 | JGI IMG/M metagenome (GOLD analysis project Ga0209427, IMG submission 187465) | Marine sediment microbial communities from White Oak River estuary, North Carolina - WOR-1-36_30 (SPAdes) (version 2) | ecosystem: Environmental > Aquatic > Marine > Intertidal zone >...
TATATCTGCAAATTCAGTATCTTCTAAATCTGCCTTTCCTACCTTTCTCTTTTCAAATTTTAGAGGTGTTTCTTCATCTTCTTCCTCAAATTCATCAATCGATAAATCAATTTCTTCATCTGATTTAATTTCAGCAATCTCAAATTCCTCTAATTTTATTTGCTTTTCTTTAATTTTCTTTTCTGCGATACGCTTACTTTGCTCATAAATATCTGAAAATCTATTATTATTCTTAACAGGTTCATATAATGTACAAACTTGACAAACATAAGCTCGAGTTCCTAAAACCAAATCTCTTGTTGGGCAATAACATAATGATTGAAGACTATTGCTAATATCTCCTTTAGGTTCCAAATGTTTACAAACGATTTTTCTTGAATATTTGATTTTTTGTTTTCTACGGGGCATTTTATCACCAAAAGAAGTATGTATAATAGTTTATCCTAAAATTTAATTTTTTTGGAATTTTGTATAGGAAATCAGAGAAAAATAAAATTTTGAATTAGAATTAAAAATTATATTTTATTTTTTTGAGATCATCTTTAATCTTTTTCTTTAATTCATTATTGACAAGCTTAGGTATTAAATCTTCGACAAGATCTCGTAATTCTATAATTTTCTGCATAAGAAGTTCTGGTTTATTCCAAAATGAAGTCCTTAGAGGATGGCTTTTTACAATTGCTTTATTAAAATTTTCAATTGCAGCTCTATAAAAAAGAGATGCATTATCTATTTTATTCAGTCGTGATTGATAAATTGTACCAATTTTATTAAAACACATTCCTGCTCCCGCATAATCCTCTTCTTTTTCGAAATCAACTGCTGCATCTTGAATTTTATGCAAAGCATCTTCTAAGTTCTCGCTTTCCCCCTTCTTTAAAAGCAAATAACCCTTTGTATAATTTGAAATCCCAAGATAAAAAAGATTTTTTTGTTTTTTAGCAAATTTGTATAAATCTTCTGAAAATTCATCCGCAAGTATAAAATGTTTATTAGTTATACATTTTTGGGATATTACCCTCAATAAATCCATAACTTTATCGTAATCCTTAAACTTTTTATATTTTTCAATTCCTTGTCTATACTTTTCAATACCAATGAATGAATCTTGATTTTCGAAAGCTTGATTTCCTTCATAGATCAACTGTTCAGCTTCCTCTTTTAATCTCAATTCTGATTTTTTTTTTCCTACATCAACTTCCCCATAAAAAAAATCATCTACATTAAATGTTATATCTTTTTCCATTGGAATTTCAGATAAGAAGTCTTTCTTATTAACTATAACGTTATTTATTTGAGATTTTACCTCTATTGATCCAAAATCGCTAGTTTTTGGTAAGGATTCTTCTCTATAAGCGGACTGCAGAGGTTTTCCTTCAGAAACCAAAGCAGATAGCTCAGATAATACATTTGCGAAGAAATATTTGTTTAATCCATCAATTATATAATCTACTTTATGATAATTATTATCATATTCAGGATCATTAATATCCATATTAACATCAGTTATTCGGTAGATCTCAAACCCTGTATCATACTTAGTTATTGAATGTTCAGTTCCTTCAACCTTTTCTTTTTTCTTTTTTCCTAAAAGCGTATGATCAAAAACTAAGCCGCAAAAATCATCATTTTTAGCCTGAAAACCTAATTGATTTATGAGATCTATATAGGAAAAGAAGAGTCCTAAACCTGGGTGTGAATGAAACCATCCAATCATATAATTCCCTTTTTTTTCCTTATCCAATTTTTCTTGAATCTCTTCTATAAATCCATAATGTCTTTCGTCTAATTGAACATCTGTAGCATGTCCAAATGTAAGAGCTTCAGCTTCTTCTATATATACGAATTCGTCATCAGAATACCCGATTAAAATCCCATAAATTTCTTTCCATTCTTCAGGTGGCAGTGATCTATTGGCATATCTACTTGCATATAATATAATTGTTTTATAAGCTTCTGCTCTTATTATCACAGGTTTACCTATTTTTCCTATTTCAATAGAAGGTTCCTTTTTTTCAGCTCTTAACTGTAGATCTTCATCTTTTAATTCTGAATCATTATTTCTATTATTAGATTTTTCTGACATTTTAACTATTATCTAGTTTACTTCAGATATTTATAATTTAATTTTAACAAAATAATAAGTCTATTCTTAATTAAAATTATGTAATTATTTTGATTTGTTCTATATTTCTTTTGAAATTACTTTAATAAATCTATTTTTTATTTTTTCTGGATGCAAAGTTATATTCTTTACCACTGCATTTCCTGGATTTGTCTTAATAAGCACAAAATGGCACCCTAACCCTAGGTGTTCTAAAATTGGTATAATCTGCTCTTCTTCGTCTATTACTTTTATTGATTCAAAACCAGCTCCTTTAGCAATTAATTCCAATTTAGTTTTATTACTTGTGTAAGTTTTTTGATCTCCAGTAGATCCATAAGAGGAATTGTCAATTATAATTAAAGTTAGATTATTTGGGCTATTATTTGCTATAGTGCACAAACTACCTAAATTCATTAAAATGGAACCATCTCCATCAATACAGATTACTTTTCTATTAGGTTGAGCAATTGCAATTCCAAATGCTATTGAAGATACCAACCCCATTGAACCCAACATATAAAAGTTTTCATCTCTATCTTTGATACAAAATAATTCTCTTGAAGGAGTACCGAGATTACAAACAACAATTTCATCTCTTAAAGTTTGGGCAATCTTTTTTATGGCATCGAATCTTTTCATGTTAAACTTCCCCACAATTTTTTTTTTAAAAGAATACACACAGATTTATTTGATTTTTTGCTAAAATTCACAGCATTTTTTATTTCATTAATTTTTTTTGTTGAATCTATTACAAAAATTTTGATCTTTAATAAATCTAATAGATTGGGTGTAAGCTGACCCATTGGAATTTGTGCTATTATTTTCTCATCTTCAGCTCCTCTATGACTCATTAAAAATACAGTAGGAATCTTATATAATTGTAAAAGTGATTTTATTGCATTAATCGAATTGCCTAAACCAGAGTTTTGCATCAAAATAGCTGGGCTTCTTCCACCCAAGTATGTCCCAGCAGCAATTCCTACCCCTTCCTCTTCTCGAGTAATAGGTATATGATGTATTTCTTTTCTTTCTTCTATTATTTGTAATAATCCCTTTAACATTATACAGGGTAAGGATAATATTATATCTATCCCAGAATCTTTTATAGTTTCATATAAACTTAAGTCTACACTCATTTTTATTATCAAGAAATAGAAAACTTATTTATTAATAATTATTAGTAATTGTGATTTTTTCATCATTTTTATCAATATCTATAAAACTTAAGATAACAATTGGTACTATAGAGACAATAAAATAAATATTCAATTATAATGAAGGCATTATTATATGAATTTAGTCTTCCAAGGTTAGCGTTTGCTCGTATCGCTGGCTTGTTTAGTTTAAGAGGTTTTCTAACAAAATTAGGACCAATAAGATTGAAGGAATTCCCTAAACCCAAAATTAAAGCTGATGATTGGATTGTTGTTAAGACTAAATATTGTGGAATATGTGGAAGCGACCATAAACAAATATTTCTTGACGGTAATCGTGATAATCCAATGACTGCGTTGATTTCTTGGCCACAAATCTTAGGACATGAAGCTGTAGGAATTGTAGAAAAAGTAGGAAGTAAAACAAAACTAAAAGTTGGAGATCGAATAGCCCTTAATCCTTGGATTAGTTGTTTGCCAAGAGGTATAGAAACCGTTTGTAAAGCTTGTCGAATAGGAAAAAATACGCTGTGTCGGAATTTTACAAAGGGTTTTCTTTCTCCGGGAGTTCATGCAGGGAATAGTTCTGATGCTACGGGAGGATTTGCTGAATTTTTTCCGGCTCATGAGTCAATGGCCATTCCGATTCCCGAAGATATCACCTGGGACCAAGCATTGCTTTCAGATCCATTTTCTGTAGCATTTCACTCAATTCTAAAGGTGAATATAAAACCTAAGGCTATTTGTGCCGTGTATGGTTGTGGAAATCTAGGGCTTTTAACAATTCTAATTTTAAAGAAAATATTTGAAGATGTTCAAGTTATAGCTATATCTCGTTTTCCTCATCAAACAGCTATGGCAAGAGTTTTTGGAGCTGATTTAGTTATTGATTCCTCTCCTCCAAATAGAGTTATAGAGAAAATAGCAGACTATGTGGATTGTGATCTATACTATTTTAAACAGAAAAAACCATGGTTAATTGAAGGAGTTGATTTTTTATTTGATACTGTCGCTTCACCAGAGACGTTTGAAACTGGAATACGTGTTGTAAAAGCTCGCAATAAAAATTCAGAATCATATATACCAGATTCAGGAACAATAGTTGTGACAGGAGTCTCTTCACCGAAAAGATTTGAATGGACACCTTGGTATTTTAAAGAAATTAATATTATTGGTAGTAATGCTTTTTCAATTGAGGAATTTGAAGGAATTCGGGAACATTCCTATTATCACTATTTTCGATTTCTTCAAGAGGGACGTCTTGATCCAACACCTATGATAACTCATAAATTTGCATTAAAAGAATATAAAAAAGCATTTTTAACAACACGAGCTCAGAAGAAATATAAGTCGATTAAAGTTGCTTTTTCATATACAAATGATGAGGAGTTGAATACAAGATGAGTGAAATGGAAAAAAAAGATAAAATGCCAGCTCTTTTTTTTGAAAAAAAGCTAGGAAAGTTAATAAAAGCATATTTTAGAGGTAAAAAAAGTCCATCTGGTTATTGGAGATCTGGTGGACCTGTTGGTATTAAATATATTCCAATACCTAATCTTGTTGATGAGAATTGGGTAAGAATTAAAACCACTTTTTGTGGAATATGTGGAAGTGATATGAAAGAAATAACCTTGAATGGTGCTCTTGATAATCCCCTTCAATCTCTAATCAGTTTTCCTCATATTATGGGCCATGAACCTGTGGGTGTTATTAACAAAATTGGTTCAAATGTATCAAAATTTAAGGTTGGTGATAGAGTCGTAATAAGTCCATGGTTCCCTTGTAAACCACGAGGATTAAAGCCTGAATGTTCACGCTGTCAACAAGGAGATTTTACACATTGTAAAAATTTTCAGAAAGGAAATATTCCTACTGGTATGCATTTAGGGGTTATAAAAGGTTATGGAGGTTTTGCTCCATATATTGCAGTTCATAAGTCCCAATGTTTTATGATTCCTGAAGAAGTAACGTTTGAACAAGCAGTTTTAGCTGATCCATTTTCAGTTGCTTTTCATTCAATTTTAACATTAAATCCAAACCCTAATTCTGTAATTTTAGTATTTGGTTTAGGAGTGATTGGTATATTGACAATAATGTGTTTAAAAAATATTTTTAATGTAGAGAATATCGTCGCTATAGGCAGATACACTTTCCAAAAGAATTTAGCTTTAGAGATGGGAGCAAAACATGTGTTTTTGAATAGTGGAAATGCATTAATTGAGGAAATTTCAAATTTTTTTGATATAACTTTATATACTCCTGATAGGGGTATGAAGTGGTCGATTGATGGAGTTGATGGAATAATTGATACTATAGCTTCAGCGGAAACTCTAGAAATTGGATTAAGAATTCTTACGGCTCAAGGACGATTGGTATTTCTTGGAATTTCTACTCCAAGGAGATGTGAAAATACCCCACACTACTTTAAAGAGCTTCAAGTAATAGGTTCAAATGCTTTTTCTATTGAAACTTTCAATGGAACAAAAGTACATGCCTTTGAACATTATTTAAAATTTTTGGAGAATAAAATTATAGATCCCTCATTGCTCATAACTCACAAATTTCCATTAGGTAAATATAAGGAAGCATTTAATGCTCTTGCTTATAAGAGACGGTCTCAAGCCGTCAAAGTAGTTTTTGATTTTACTTCCTTAAATTTTACAGAATTTGAAAAAAGTAATTAGATAATGCCATTTTTCTTAAAAAAACTTATTTCTTCATTGGAGTAATTAAGCTTCTTTAATATATCCTTAGTATGCTGCCCTACTTTAGGAGCAAATTCTCTTATTGTTAAAGGAGTGCGTGAATATTTAATTGGAGAAGCTATATTTTGAACTTTCCCAAATTTATGATGATTCAATTCAACAACCATATTACGAGCTTTTATCTGAGGATCTAAACAAGCCTCTGCAAAACTTTTTATAGGCATTACACAAGCATCTACACTTTTAAATATTTCAAACCATTCCTTCTGAGTTTTCTTTAAGAACTCTTTTTGCAACTCTTTAAATACCCATTCTTTCTCTTCTTCTTGCGCAAATTGTTTCAATTTTAAATCGTCCCGACCTAAACCCTTACATAATTCACGCCAAAATTTTACTTCTACAACCCCCACGGATAAAAATTTATTATCCTTAGTTTTATAAACAGAATAGAAAGGAAATTCTCCGTGAAGGAAATTCTCTAAAGGATTTTCAGTTGTAACATTTTTATTAACAATTTTAGAAAAATGGTATGCTGCGACCATTGGAATGAAGGAAAATACAGAATCTGTCATTGAAATATCTATATATTGACCTTTCTTTTCAGGATTCTTCTCTCTTTCAATAATTGCTCCTAAAATGCCAATAGCAGAAACTAAACCTCCTCCAATATCAGCCACTTGAAGTCCAGGCACAAATGGAACTCGTTCTTGATCGTTTTTCCCATAGATCGTTCTCTCTCTATTTAAGTTTAAAATTCCACATATTCCAATATAATTAAGATCATGACCAGCAATTTGTTCGTATGGACCATATTGACCATAACCCGTTAATGAACAACAGATTATAGAAGGGTTAATAGTAACTAAAGTCTTATAGTCGATTTTTAATTTTGTAGTGACCTTAGGCCTAAAGCTATCAAGAACTACATCAGCTTCTTCTACTAATTTATAAAAAATTTCTCTTCCATTTTGCTTTTTAAGATTAAGAGTAATGGATTTTTTATTTCTCATAATAATTGAATTAAAAGCACTTTCTCGATATGTTCCTCTTTGAAAAAAGGGAGGAGGATTAGAATAAGCATAATTGGGATCTTCAACTCGAATAACTTCTGCTCCAAGATCAGCAAGTATCATGGAACAATAAGGACCAGGTAGCAACCTGGAAAGGTCAAGGACAACTTTTCCTTCTAAAGGTAATGCCATGATAATAAATAATATGATTTTCTTCAAAAAAAATTTTTGAATATTAGGTACATCTATGTTTTAAATCTTATTATCTCTCTACTTTACGTTGTTTATTAGTGTGAATCCAAGATATTCTACCTGCTTTGTTTAGACTAAAAATTTCATATTCATTATTTGTCCATGTAATCATCCATAAAGTATTTGTAAAATGCTTCAACGGATCATTATATAATAAAGCTTGAGATTGAAAAGAATAGGGTATATATTTAACATCTCTTATTGTAACTATTTTAATTGTTGGACTTTTTACAGATAATTGAATGCTTTTATAATCATTCATTAATGAATTTATTGTGTTATGTCCTTTAACATTCTTTATATCAAGTACTTTTATGTTATTAGATAATTTTACAAATTCAGACTTTTTTAGTTTATTAAATCCAAGATATAGATGCTGTAATTTTTTAAGATTGGCTATACCATTTACCTCTTCTATTCTATTATTTCTTAAATCTAGAAACTTTAAGTTCTTAAGACATTCTAATCCTTTTATTTCAGTAATTTTATTATTGCTTAGATCTAAGAATTCTAATCTTGAAAGATTCTCTAGTCCTTTAATTTCATTAATTTTATTATTACTAAGATCAAGCCTTTTTAAGTGGGAAAAATTCTCTAAATTTGTGATTTCACGTATGCTATTATTCCGAAGATTTAATATTTCTAAGTTTAATAAATTTTCTAAACCTTCGATTTCAGAAATTTGGTTATCATAAATTGATAATAATTTTAATTTGTTTAAATTACTTAAACCTTCAATTTTAGAGATCTTATTATTATTTAGGTATAAAAATTTTAATTTAATTAAAGAATTCAAACCTTCAATTTCCCTAATCTTATTACTTTGAAGATGCAGGGATTTTAAATTTTTTAAATAATGGAGGTTATTTAGTTCAGCAATATAGTTGAAGTTCAAGTATAATTTTTCTAATCCAGATAAATTTTCGAGTCCTTTTATTTCGCTAATTTTTTCAATACTTTTACTATTCAAGTTGAGGATACGAGAATTTTCTTTAGGAAAACTTATATCTCCCTTCAAATTTATATATGGTTTAATTTTTAGTAGACGTTTTAATTCTGTATATTGAACTTTCTCTAAAGCTTTTATAATAAGAATTACACAAGCTTCTGATGTCTCATTTCTTAAAGTCCAAGTAATTGGGTCAATCGCGTCATTTGGAAAATTATTTATTAGTATCCTTGCTGCATTTCCTCTTATTAAATCATTTGAATCTGATATTAATAAATTTTCTAGAAACGAGAATATTGAATAGTCTTTTGGGTTTAACAATCCTAGTAGTTTTATGCTTAAAATCTGAGTTCTATAATTTTTTTCATTGGAATTCTCAATCACTGAAATTAATAATTCTGAAGCTTTACTCTTGCTCAGCTTATTGTTCTTAAAGTCTTCATAAATTTTAATTGGAATTAATTTTGCCATTGATTTCTTTTAATATTTTACTAAATATAATTAAAGAAAGAATAAATAAAAATTATAAATCTATTATCTCAACTTCCATTTTATCAGTATCTATTATAATAAAAGTTGACTTATCTGTTAAATATCCACATACTTCTCCAGGATTTAAAACTAAAACACCATTGTATAATTTTTCATTAACTAAACTATGAGTATGACCAGATAGAATTATATCAAAATTTCCTGAATTCGCTAGAGCATTAATAGTTTTTTGATTTGGCATGTGAGATACAAATACTTTTTTCCCTCCTAAATCTAAAATCCACTCGTTACTATTTTCAGGAAACTGACATATTTGACCCAGATTTTTCTTTAAAAATAAGCGTTCGCCATCATTATTCCCAAAAACTCCATAAAAATTCTTTTTTATTGAATCATTTAAATTATTAAACCATCTCTTGACAAATGGAGCCACATAGTCTCCACAGTGTATAAGCGCTTCTACATTTCTTTCATTTATTATAGATACTGATTGTAAAATATTCTTCTTATGATCATGAGTATCGCTTACAGCAGCAATTTTCATTATAAGAAGTTCTCCTATTTTTAGAATTTATAAATATAATAAAGTTAAATTATTATATTTTTTATATTAATACTAATGTAAATTTTGTGATCCACAATGATTGAAGAATTCTTTAGAACAGGAAAATCTATTATTGATAAGGAATTGGAGAACTACTTTTCTAATCTATATAAAAATGAAAAAGATATCTTGTTAAAAGATTTTATAAATCAACTTGAAGAGTTTATTTTAAATGATAAAGCCAAACGGATTCATCCAATTTTATTAAACGCAGCTTTTTCAGGAATTGTAAATCCATTGTACTTAGAGGATCAAATAGAATTAATTCATGAAGTCTCAATTGCAGTTGAATTACTACATAGTGCTCATCTAATTCATGATGATCTTTTAGATGATGATACTGAAAGACGGGGAAAACCTAGCTTTCATATGCAACTTAAGAATGAATTAAATCTAGTTTATAAAGACATGAATATTCCTAATAAAGATGATATTATTAAACTATATGGAAGAGATATGTCAATTTTGGGAGGAAGCCAAGGATATTTATTAGGATTAGACATATTGAAATCCTCCAAGTTTCCTGAACAACTAAAATTACTAGCAATTAATGAATATATACAAGCTATGGATTATTTAATTAAAGGTCAATTATTAGAAGAATATTTGAGTTATAATAATATTACTATGACATTAGAACAATATTTGAATATTGCTGAATGTCAAAGGGCCCGGTTGTTCGAAAAGTCTGTAAAAATAGGAGCAATTTTAGGTAAAGGTAATATTCATTATCAAATAAAACCATTAAGTGACGCAATGTTAAGTATTGGACAAGCTCATGCCATTCGTGACGATATTCTTGATTTAGAGGATGATATTAAAGCTAAAAATCGTTCAAAAATTATCTATATTCTAGCAATTCAAAACACCAATGAAGAACAATCCAAAAGATTAAATGAGTTATATCATAAAAAAAGTCTTATTAAAAATGATATAACAGAGGTTAAAGACATCTTCAATGAAACAAATGCTTTATTAATCGCTGAGCATCTAGCCAAAAATTTAGTTGAACAATCAAAAAATCATTTAAAGGATATTTATCCCGATTTAAATAAAGAACAAAAGCAATTCTTTAATGAATTTTCTGATTTTGTAATTTCTAGAGAATTTTAGGCTCTATTTTTTCTTATAAAACAATGTACGGAATTTGTTGTCTTTTTAACATTAAGTTATTTAAATTTTTAAAGACAGCTAAAACATTATAATTCTCTAACGCTGATGTTTTAAAGAAGCCATCTAACTTTTTTCGTTCAACATATTCATAAATTGAGTCCTCACTAATAATTTCAGATTTTGGAGTCTTGTCTAATAGATCACTCTTGCTTCCCACTAAAATAACAGGAATATTAGGACTAACAGCGTATTTAATGATTTGTTCATACCAAAAATCTAATTGGTTAAATGATAATGGATTTACCAAATCAAATACTAATAATGCTCCATTTGCTCCTTCGATGAACTTCGGAAGCAATGGCTTAAATCGTTCCTGTCCTCCAAAATCAAAAATAGAATTAACAATATATTTTTCTGTAAATTCGTCAATATTTTGTTTTTGGTTAATCTTTAAATATATTGAATGAAAGTTTATGCCAATTGTGGGCGATGTATCAAGATCAAATGAGTTAAAACAATAACGATTAAATAAACTCGTTTTACCTACTGAAGAGTTACCACATATAACCGTTTTATAGCTATACAAAACATTCTTTCTGTCGTAACTCATAAACATGTTTACCTTTTAACAAAAATTAATTCTTCAATTAAATAATGTTTAGATTATAGTTTCTATAAAATTATTTGAGATAATTATTAAAAATTTAAATATTTTGTCTAAACAATTACGTTTTATACAATTTAATCAGAATTTATAAAAAGATAAAATAAGAAAATTAAATCAAATAAATCTTTAAAATCCAACAGCCTGCCCATCTTTTCTCCAATCAGAAGCACCTAAATATCCGCTTTCAAGTCTATAAATCAATTGAGCACCTCCAAAATCAAAAAAGTGTCCTTTAACAACATTATGTCCATAGCCTTTTAATATGCTTAATAACTGATCACTAAATCCAGATTCAAAACTTACTTTTAAGCCTGGTTGAACCTGCCAGCGAGGTGCATCTATTGCGGCTTGAGGGTTTTGGTTATATTCAAATATTCTAATCATTAATTGAGCTGCACCTTGTGGTTGCATTGGTCCTCCCATTACTCCAAAACTCATTATTGGTCCCTCTTTATTGGTTACAAATGCAGGGATAATTGTATGAAATGGACGTTTGTTTGGTCCAACTTGATTAGGGTGTCCTTCTTCTAATGAAAAAGCACATCCTCTATTTTGCATGCTTATTCCTGTATCTGGAATAACGATTCCTGATCCAAATCCCCAGAAATTTGACTGGATATATGAGATCATCATCCCATCTGCATCAGCAGAAGTTAAATAGACAGTATCACCATGATTTGGTATTCCATAATCATAAATTTTTGCAAACTCTGGATTTATTAGATTTGCTCTTTGAGTTAAATAATCTAACTTAAGTAAATGATTCGGATCAAATTCTAATGAACTTGAATCCGAAATATAACGATGGGCATCAGAAAATGCTAGTTTCATAGATTCTATTTGTAGATGTAATAGTTCCGGAGAATCAAGACTATAATTATTGAGATCAAAAGTGTTAAAAATACCTAACATTATTAAGGCTGCTAATCCTTGACTATTAGGAGGAAGTTCATGTAATTTTACATCATTGAAATTTATTGTTAATGTGTTTTCCCAAGTAGGTTTATGTTCCTCTAAATCTCCCAAAGTTAATAAACTTCCTTCTTTATGAGCGTGAGAGACTATTTTTTTTGCTAAATCACCACTATAAAAAGCTTCACCTTCAGTTTTTGCAATTAGCTCCAATGTATGAGCTTGATCAGGAAAATTAAATAATTCTCCTGGTTTTGGGGCTTTTCCATTGGGAAGATATGCCTTTACAAATTCAGGAAACCTTTTCTTATACATCGGTGATAGTATTTTCCATAATTGAGCTGTTATAGGTGATACAATAAAACCATTCTTAGCATATTTGATGGCTGGTTTAAATAATTCAGAAAAAGGCAGTTGGCCATATCTTTCTGATAATTCAACCCACGCAGAAACAGCACCAGGAACAGTAACAGAATCCCATCCTAAAACTGGAATTGTATCATATTTAGAAAAATATTCTGGAGTCCAACCACTTGGAGATCTCCCAGACGCATTCAAGCCAATTATTCGTTTACCATCCCACAAAATTGCAAATGCATCACTTCCAATCCCATTCATAGTTGGCTCAACAACAGTCAAAGTAATTGCAGTAGCTAATGCTGCATCTACAGCATTTCCCCCTTTTAACATCATTTCAAGTCCTGCTTGTGAAGCTAGTGGCTGTGATGTTGCTACTAAATTATGTGCTAAAACAGGCATACGCTGTGAAGGATAACTAAAATCCCAAGAAATTTTTTTATTCAAAAATAATCCCCTATTCTATATTCAAGTGCTTCTGAAATATAATACTAATATCTAAAAATTTCTTTTAATTAATTTCAATTATAAATTTTATGTTGAAATATTTTATTGAAAAACAAGGTTTTTGTTTTCATGTTAACTAAAATCCCTATAGATCAAATCGTAATAAGGCCTCCTATCGAAGCTTATTCTGTTTTGATACCTGTAACCGGTGGATGTTCTTGGAACAAATGCAAATTTTGCGGGACATATAAAGGTGTCTATGGAATAATTCAAGATTATGGTATTAGACCTTTAGAGGCTGTAATAAATGATATAGATCGATACGCTAAAATGAATTATCATGGGATTCCTGTATTTTTGGCTGGAGGTAATCCAACTTCAGCACCAACAGATTATTTAGTTGAAATTATCAAATATATAAGGATTAAACTTAAAAATGTTCCACGAGTAAGCTGTTATGCTAAAGCTTTAGATATATTAAGAAAAACAGATGAAGAATTAAAAAAGTTAGCGGATGCTGGATTGGATATTGTCTATATGGGATTAGAAAGTGGTTCAAATATTATCTTACGGATAATGAAAAAAGGTACAAATGCAGAATCAATTATAAAAGCAGGAAAAAGAATATTAAATGCAGGAATAAAATTATCACTTTATATTATTCTAGGTTTAGGAAGCTATAAATATTCTGAAGAGCATGTAAAAGAGACTTCACGAGTTTTAACAGAAATTAACCCAACAATTTTTAGATTTAGAACTTTAAATATATTACCTGGAACTCCACTTTGGGATGAATGGAACTCTGGAAAGTTTAAATTATTAAGCCCTGTTGAAAACTTGAAAGAAGAAAGAGAAATAATTGCTAAATTGGGTGAAAATGTAACTTCCCAAGTTTTTAATGATCATATAAGTAATTATTGCTCAATTGAGTCGGCTAATATAAAAGAAGATAGAAATAAATTCATACAAATACTAGATTCTTATATTAATGATCCTAGAATCCAGCAATTACCAAGAAAAAATTTAATCCGTATGTAGTTAAAGACATAAAATAAGGTTAGGATATATTTTTATTAATAGAGCTACTTAAACTTACTTTATATATCAACTAATGCATCTATTCTTTTAATATACTTACTATATTGTGATATTGCGCTTAAAACATAATTGTAGATTTTAAGAATCTGATTATAACCCTTTAAATTTTCTAATTCAGATTTATTTTTTTCAAATTCTACTTTCAATTTTTCTATTGGGTTCATCCATTTTGTCATCCTGTTGATTATATGTCTTGAAAATCTAAGTAATATCAATGAATCAGCACAATATGTAATTTTACCTTTATCTGAAGTATATGCCTTATAGATAAGTTCATCCTCTAGAAGTTGATTTACCTCCTCAGAAATCTTCCCTGCTGATAATCCTGTAGCGTTTTTCAGCGTTTCTTGGGTGAGGTATTTTCGTGTCATAAAATACCCTAAAATTTTAATAAACATAGGATCTCGAGTAGAAAACATTGGTGACCCTATGAGTTCGTTTATAATTTCATCTTCAATAATGTACACCTCCGGATCATATTTTATCTCTTCAATCTCGCTTTTTAATTGGTCAAAAGATTTTGCAGAGAACTTTTTTTGAATTTTCTTGATCGGAAGATCATCAGAAGGATAAACCATTTTATAAATTTCAAAACTTCTGATTAATTCTTCAATTCTTAATGATAATTGTTCAGCTCCTACTTTAGATTCCCCAATTAACTTTTTTAATTTTTGTTGTTTATTTTCTAAGAAATTTTCTAAAGAACCTATATTTTTTACTGCAAACTCAATTGCTGAGGTAGTAAGAACTTCGAGTTCCCCAGAAAAAGAATACTCAAACGTATGAGTACCTCCAATGCGTTGTTTTAGAAAATAGCCTGTACCAGCCATAACCGATAAATATGTCGATATTGTGCCCATTGAAAATCCTGTTAGCTCTTTTAATTCTTTCTGAGTCAGCTTCCCATGAATAAGTAAATAACAAGCAATTCTTGCTACTTTCGGATTGACTCTTTTACTCTTACTGATATTTAAAATTATTTCTACAAGTCTTTCTTCATATATGCGTAATTCATTATCAAAAATACGACTTTCGACCGTTTCTTCTGACATACTTCAATTCATATCTCTATCTTTCTTTATTTAAATTGTATTGATATAAAATACTTTGAGTTGTCTTAACCTACATTAAAGTTTAAAATTTATTTATTAATTAATCTATAGATTTCAGAAATATAAACTTTTTCAAATTTCAAATAATGTGAAGATCAATTTTAAGGTAATAGAAAATGATTCAATATCTTGTCAAATTTCGAAATTTGTGAAACGTTTAAATATGTTGTTTTTTCTATATTAATTAACATTCGTAAATTTCAAAAAAAATGAAGAAAGTTTTAAATATTAGGTATGCCTAATTAAGCATAACTAAAAATAAAATTTTGGTGAAATTTAATAAATATAATTAATAAAATGGAGAAAAATATATATGTCTAAAGAAATTACAATTCAAACAAGAGATCTGACAAAATATTATGGCAAATCACGAGGTATTGCAAATCTCAATCTTGAAGTTTTTAAAGGTGAGATTTTTGGATTACTTGGACCTAATGGAGCTGGAAAAACTACTACTGTGAGGGTACTTCTTGATTTAATCAGAAAAACATCTGGAGAGGCAAAAATTTTCAATCTTGATATCCATCATAACAGTACTGAAATTCGACAACGTACTGCGTATCTTCCCGGGGAATTAGGATTATTCCAAGAAAAAACAGCAAGACGCAATCTTGAATATCTCTTAGGGCTTTATGAAAATCATATTTTTAAAAGGCGAATTGAAGAGCTAGCTGAAATATTTGCACTTGATCTTGATCGAAAAGTTAAAGAATTAAGTAAAGGTAATAAACAGAAAGTTGGTATTGTCCTTGCTTTAGCCCCTGAAGTAGAGTTACTTATTCTCGATGAGCCAACATCAGGATTAGATCCTCTAATTACATCTGAATTCTATAAAATACTTCATAAGCAACAAGAAGAAACAGACTGCACAGTGTTATTAAGCTCACATCTACTAGGAGAAGTTGAGCGAGTAGCACATCGGGTAGGGATCATCAGAGAAGGTTCAATAGTCGAAGAAGCAACAATTCAGCAATTAAAAAATATGGCTATGAAAGAAATAAGGGTCGAATTTAAAACTCAAACAGCCCTTCAAAAATTTTCAGATAGAATGGTGGGTAGTGTGGTTGATTCTGTGAAATTGAATGAAACACATGCTTCATTTATGATTTCTCGTGAAGGATTATCTAAGATATTTAATCTGCTTTCACAATCTGAGGTAATAGATGTCGATATTGCAAGTCCTGCGCTTGAAGATATCTTCTTAAAATATTATGAAACATCTTCAAGTCAAACGACATCCAAAAATAAAATAGAGGTGGAAGTCTAAATGAATCGATTTTTTATATCTGTTAAGGAAGCTTTATTAGAAAAAAAAATTATTCTAATAATATTAGGAGGAGTAATTGGATTACTGAGTTATTTTATTGTATATATGATAGAAAATATGGATCTTGGTGCGGTAGAAGAGATCATGGAAATGTGGCCAGAAGAGATGCGAGAATTTTTTGGAGATGTAGAGTCATTCACCAATCCTTATGGTTTTTGGACTTTAGAACTTCTATCATTTATGTGGTTATATGCTGGCATCTACATTGTATATATGGCAAGCACTCTATTAACCCGTGAAGTAGAAGAAAAAACTATAGATCTTTCTCTTTCAAAACCAATTACTCGATATAATTTTTTGGGAAGTAAAATAGCATTCCTCTATCTGTTCATAGTGATTGCATTAGGTGTCTTCTTCCTTATTACTATGGGAGGTATGGCATCTTCCGAAGTATTTCAGGATGAAGGTCTATACTTTGATCGCTTGTGGTTAACTTACATAATAGTCATATTATATCTTGGTGCTTTAGCGATGTTTGCTAAGTTTTTTTCAACGATTTTTCTTAGTGGCAGAAAAGCTATGGCTCTAGGGATAATGATAGTATTCTTAATGTTTTTTTTTGGCCAGTTCTATGTATATATGGACGAAGCAGTGCAAGATATAAAGTATATTTCAGTATTCTACTATTTTAATCCAGCTGATTATATTGTCCACTCTGATTTCACTCTTTTTATGCGTGACTTTATAGTATTAGGATCGGTTAATGCAGCTCTTATTGTAGGTAGTCTTTTAATCTTCAATAAAAAAGATATTCCGATTTAAATTCTTTTTTTTCTTTTCTTTTAAATTAAAATAAAAACACTACAAACATACTAATTGGAATTAAGAAATTCAATGGCATTGGATATCAATTTGATCCCAAGAAGGATTCCAAAAAGGAAATTATGTCCAATATGTAGTCAGAAGTTTATTCTGAAATGTGGAAATAATATATATTGTAAAAAATGTGAAACCAAATGGGGTTTTGATTCACAAACAGGTAGTATAAAGTATGCAATTTTCTATGGAAATAGAAAAATTATATCTTCTAAATAATTAATGCATCTTTAAAATCTTCCATGACATCGATATTAAGCTTAATGGCTTTTAAAAATAATGGAACTAAATAACTAAATTTATCGTAACCTTTTTGATTTTTAAGCTCATCTTCTCTTTTAATCAAAATTTCTTCTATTTCTTGAAGAGGCTTTACCCATTGAATGATTTGATCTATAAGGATATTAAAGTAATTAATAAATGATTTTTCTATTGATTCCATGCTGTATGTATATTCACCACTACTTGAGACTTCTGTTTTTTCAATTATTTTCCAATGAATTAATTTTTTAAGGACTTGAGAAATTTTTCCAGTTGATAATTTAGTTAGTGTTCTTATTTCTTTTTGAGTTAAACTCTTACGTGTTATAAAATAAGATCTAATTTGATTTATAAATGGATCTTTTGTGAAAAAAAGTGGAGATTCAGATAAAAATTGAATGATTTCATTCTCAATTTTTTTTATCTTTGGACTAAAAATCTCGTTTTCAGTCATAGTCTCTATTAACTCCTAAATTTTTATATTTTTCAATTAGGATTTTTTTATGCCATTTGAAATATTTTAACATAGTTTTTAGTCTTTCAAGTAATATATCACACCCTTCTTCTGTTTGCATTTTCATAAGTTCAGCAATTTTTTCTTTAAAAAAAGATATAGAATTTGAAATGGTATCCAGTTTCATGTAACTAGCTTGCATTTCTATACTCCCTTTTCCCCCAAGAAAAGTATATTTATATGTTCTAGTTTTAGGAATCAACTCTTTCTGAACTATCTTTAAACTAATCATTTGGTTAAGATATGATGAAATTGTACCCAATGAAAATCCTGTTAATTTTGCTAATTGAGCTTGTGTTAACTGCCCATGAAATAACAAATAACCTAATATTTCAGTAAGTTTGGAAGATAATGGAGAATCTTTTCCGATTTCAATTAACAATTTAATAAGCTTTTTTTCAATATCTCTAATAATACCATCAAACTGGAAATTTTCATTAATTTCCGACATTTCTATAATTATAATATATATTTCATTTTTATAAATTTTTCGCAGATTTCAAATTATATGAAGAACCTTTATATAGGTAGTTTTCTTATTATTATTTGTACTTTTTTATATTTTAAAATATATGAAAAATGGTAATTAATTTTGAATGCAATTGAAGTAAAAAATCTAAAAAAGTATTTCTCTGTTAGTCATGGGACACTAAAAGCTGTGGATGGATTAACCTTTAATATTCATGAGGGGGAAACCCTTGGATTAGCGCAACATTATC
>Ga0209427_10003428_pt1 | contig 18611 bp, 17 predicted proteins | sample DeeMarSWOR136_30_FD_187465 | JGI IMG/M metagenome (GOLD analysis project Ga0209427, IMG submission 187465) | Marine sediment microbial communities from White Oak River estuary, North Carolina - WOR-1-36_30 (SPAdes) (version 2) | ecosystem: Environmental > Aquatic > Marine > Intertidal zone >...
CAACAACAATGGAAGGATGAATGAAACTTAAGCCAGTACTTCCAGGAGGCACAGTTACTTATGGAACTCAAACACATCCAGGAGATGCTAATTGTGGAGTTATTGTCACTACAAAGGAGAAAGCCAATCAATTAAGGAAGAGAGAAGATGTTGAGATCAAAATTGTATCTTATGGAGAATATAAAACAAAAAAGGGATATATGGCAATGGCCATAATTCCAGCAGCAAAAAAAGCTCTTGAAAATGCAGAGATTTCTATAAAAGATGTATCTGCAATCAAAACACACAATCCTTTTGCAGTTAATGATGCGTATTTTTGTAAGGAGATGGACATTGATTTGAAGGATATGAATAATTACGGAAGTTCACTAATATATGGTCATCCTCAAGCTCCTACAATGATGAGAATCATAATTGAATTAATCGAAGAACTTGTGGAAAAGGGAGGAGGATATGGGCTTGCAGATGGTTGTGCAGCTGGCGATACTGGAGCAGCTCTGATTTTAGATGTAAAGGTAGATTAAATAAAACTCTTATAATTATTTTTTTGTCATTAATTTAAATTAATTTATAGGTTTCTTGAATGCTTAGAAAGAAAATAGGGGCTGTGAAAGAATTAAACCAGATCATGTCTGATTATTATCATGAGTTAGATTATGCCTCTAAAAATAATAACGAGAAAGTTGCCTGGTGTTCTAGTGTTGGTCCAGCAGAAATTTTAAGAAGCCTAGATTTTAAAGTTTATTTCCCAGAGAACCATAGTGCAATGTTAGGTTCTTCTAGAATGGCAACTAATTTAATTCCGTATGCTAACGCAATAGGATATTCACCCGAAATTTGTTCATATCTGACTGCCGATATTGGAGCATATTTAAAAAAAGTAACTCCATTATCTAAAGTATACCCAGATATAAAGAGTATCCCTAAACCCGATGTATTAGTATTCAATACAAACCAATGTAGAGAAGTTCAAGACTGGTTTGGTTGGTTTGCTAATGAGTTTAAAGTACCATTAGTGGGAATTTCAACACCTAGAACTGTAGGAGATGTTACAAAAGCACACATTACCTTTATAGCAACTCAAATGAAAGAACTTATTGTAGATTTAGAGAAAGTTTCAACTGTTGAATTTGAAATTAGTAGGCTTAAGGAGGTTCTAGCACTTTCACGTGAATGTTCTGAACTGTGGAAAAAAGTTTTAGATACAGCAACTACAGTGCCCTCACCATTTACATTTTTTGATGGTACTATTCATATGGGACCTGCTGTAGTTATGAGGGGAACCCAAGAAGCTGTGGATTATTATAAGATTTTATTAACAGAACTAGAAGAGAGAGTAAAAAATCGTATTGGAGCAGTGGATAATGAGCGTTTTAGGCTTTATTGGGAAGGAATGCCGATTTGGGGAAGATTAAGGCATTATTCTGAATTATTTGCTAGTCTTAAAGCTTGTGTTGTAGCTTCAACTTATTGTAATAGTTGGATTTTTTCTGCTTTTAATGAGAATGATCCATTTCAGAGTATGTCAAAAGCTTATACAGAATTATTTATAGTACGTTCAGATGAATATAAAGAGAAATATCTCAAGGAAATGACAGACTTCTTTAAAATTGATGGTATTATTTTTCATGATGCAAAAACATGTCCACACAATACCAATTCTCGCTATGGTATGCCACAAAGAATAGAAGCAGAAATAGAAGTGCCAAATTTAGTAATAAATGGAGATTTAAACGATTTAAGATGTCTTTCAGATGAGCAATCACGAACAAGTATCGAAGCATTTATAGAACAATTAGAAGCAAGTTAATTATGGTATGATTTTTAAAGAATTGTTAATAAGAAATTTTGGATATATAATTTAAACAAGAGTTATTAAAAATGGTTGATAAAATAAGAGCTATTGAAATAAAAAATTACATAGGGAAAGAATTTAAAACTCGATGGATCCAAGTTACTCAAGAAGCTATAGATAAATTTGCAGATCTTACGAAAGACCATCAATTTATTCATGTTAATCCTGAGATGGCTAAGAGATCGATTTATGGACAAACCGTTGCTCACGGTTTCTATGTCTTATCTATGCTTGGATTTTTTACTTTACAAGATGGAGAGAAAGAATCCATGCAATTCTATGTAACTGATGCAAAAGGGATAATTAATTATGGATTTGATAAAATAAGATTTATATCCGCAGTACCTGTTGGTGGTTACATTCGGGATGTAACCTATATTTCAAAAGTTGAATTAGTTAAAAGAGGATTGAAATTTACTTCTCATCATACAATTGAAATTAAAGGACAGGAAAAACCTGCTCTAGTAGCAGATTGGATTAATTTACTACTGTTATAAAAATAGATTTATCCTCCCACTAAAGGCGGAGAAATAACTATTTGATCTCCATCTTTTAATTTTGTATTTAACTCATCCAAGAATAGATAATTCCTCCCATTTACCAAAATTACAACATGCGTTTCTAATTTTCCTTTTGGGTTTATAAAATTCTTATGGATTTTTTTTCCATGCTTACTCATGAATAGATCAATGACATCACCCAATGTCTCAACACCAGAATAGTCGATCTGAGAAACTCCAACATCACTTGAGAATATTGTCATCAATTTAAGCGTGACATTAGCCATTAAATCTTTAATATTTTATTGGTATTAAAAATTTTATTCAATAGAATTATAAACATTAATCAAAAGGTTAAAAATTTTTAATTAATATTTTCAAGTAAAGCTATTATATCCTCTCATTTCAAGTGAACCGAATGAATTCCAAAATTAAAATTATTGAAAAATTAAATCAATGTATAAAAAAAGGTCAGGTGTTAACAGATTTAGAAGATTGTTATGTCTATTCTTTTGAAAAAATCTTTTTGGATCAAGAGGATATAAAACCTGATATTGTAATTAGAAGCGCATCTTTAGAAGAGAGGATAGATATAAAAAAATTGGCTGAAAAAGAGGATATTATCTTAATTGAGAGAGGAAATAATATTTCACCAGTTCTAAATAAATCTTCTAAAACAATAATTTTATTAGATAATATAGAAATTCCTAACCTCGAAAATTGTTATGCTGAAATGAATAAAAAAGACGACTTTTTCACAACCTTAAAAAAATTCCCCATAAGTGGGTATGGGACTTATAGAAACCTTGCTTCAGCGATAAAGATTTTACTTATAGGAAAAACATTAAATAAGTGTCAAAATTGTATAACATGTAGCGGTTATTGCACAGTAAGTCCTTCTTTTAACGGAGTTGAGACATATTCTTCAAAAGGAAGACTGTTAGTTACCAAAGGTGTTATAAAGGGGGATTTAAATATTTCAGAGAAAATTGTAGATATACTTTATAACTGTACCAAGTGTGGACTTTGTTTTGCTCAATGTTTTCAGCATTTAGAGGTTCATGAAGCTTTTATTTATTTAAGACATAAAATAGCTGAAAATCATTTGGTTCCGAAGATTTTTCACACAGCAGCCAAAAATATCTTTGAACATGGGGATCCTAGTGCTATACCTGCTCATCGTCGACTTTCAAGAGTAAAAAGTTTTTCTACCTTGAATTTACCAGAAAAGGCAGAAAATCTTTGTTGGCTAGGTTGTACAGTTGCAACTCGAACTCCGAAGACAGCTGAGGCTTTTATCAATATTTTAAACCATCTTGATATTGACTACTCAATGCTAGGAGAAAAAGAGGGGTGTTGTGGTTATGTTTTAATTTCTGCAGGTTTATGGGAAGAAGCAAAGAAAGTTGCAATTGAAGTTATTGAAAGAGTTGAAAAAACCAAGGCTAAAACTCTAATAACACCATGTTCTGGTTGCTATTACACTTTTACAAAACTCTATCCTGAAATTCTAAATATTCAAATACCTTGCGAAGTCTTACATGCATCTCAATTTTTAGAAAAACTGATTAAAAAAGATAAAATTATGTTTAAACCTTTAGATATAACTGTTACGTATCATGATCCTTGTTCACTTGGAAGGCATTGCCAAGTTTATGATGCACCACGTAATATATTAAAAGCGATTCCTAATCTAAAACTTATCGAAATGCCAATGAATAGAAATTGTGCGAGATGTTGTGGAGGTGGGGGCGGATTATGGTCATTTAATAACAAAGTTAGCTTGGAGTCAACACAAACAAGACTTGAGGAAGATTTAGCTCCTATTAATGTCAACATATTAACAACAAGTTGTCCCCAATGCCAATTAAACTTCCGGTTTGCTTCTCGTATGATAGATTTTCCTAATAAATCATTAAAAATCTATGATATTACAGAATTGTTTCTTTTAGCAATGAATTTAAAATGATTTTATCTTATTTTGCCAATCCTCGAACCTTTGGTTGGCCTGGCCATGGCCAAGAAATTCTATATTTAATATTACAATGAGGACAAGTTGCTTCTTTAGCATTTGGTTGAACTGAAAAACGTTTAAGACAATTCATGCATCTACATTTAGGATTCTCAGTCATATATAAATCTCTTTCTTTCAATAAGGTGTTATATGCTAACTAAGCTACTTTTAAGAATATTATGATGTTTTTAATAATTTCTTGTGTGTAAAATTATAGTTAAATGGGGTTTTCAATATTATTTTATTGTAATTTATCACTTATTAGTTTTCGTTGAAATATTTAAATCTAATGAATAATATAATTAAAAAGTAAAAATTTTTAATTTTGCTAGTGAATACTAATATTAAGATTAATTCTGAGTTCAATTCTGTCATATATGTGGGTACATATTCCCATTGCACTAAAAAGCATATTGATTTGCGAAAAACCGAAATTAAGAGATAAGGTGTAAAATAATAGTTTGGAATAAACAGATTGCTTATATTGATTTATCTACTGGGGAAATAACAAAAAAATCAATTCCAAAATCAATTAGGGAGCGATTTTTAGGTGGTAGAGGGATAAATATGTATCTTCTATATAATCACCTCTTACCTGGAACTGATCCCTTAAGCCCTGAAAATGTATTACTCATAGGTGCTGGTTTATTGACTGGTATTCCCGCAATGGGGAGTGGAAGATGCGACATTGCTGCAAAATCACCTATAACTGGTGCTATTGGTGATTCAAATATAGGTGGATTTTTTGCACCTGAAATGAGAATGGCTGGATTTGATCACTTAGTGATTAGCGGAAAAGCTGATAACCCCAGCTATCTTTGGATAAATGATGGAAACATTGAAATTTTAGATGCAAGCCATTTGTGGGGAAAGAATACATTTGAAACACAAAGTCTAATTCGTTCAGACCATGAAGATGAAGAAATAAAATCTTTAGTAATAGGTAAGGCGGGAGAAAATCTTGTACGTTTTGCTAATATAAGAACTGGGATGAAAAATTCTGCGGGACGCACAGGTATGGGCTGCGTTATGGGCTCAAAGAATTTAAAAGCAATAGTGGCTCGTGGAACTATGGATATTAAATTTCTTTACCCAGAGGAATTATTAGCTTATTGTAAGGAAATGATTGATATGGTTATGAAGAATCGATATTCTCGAGCAGCATCAAAGTGGGGTACTCTTATTATATATAGTACTACAAATACTACAGGATTGATTCGAACTAGAAATTTTCAGTTGAATCAGTTAGAGCAAGGTTGGGATATTGAACCTGAGGAAATGGATAAATATACAATTGGAATGTCAGGTTGTTATGGATGTCCAGTGAGCTGTCGCCATCGTTATACTTTGAAAGAAGGCTCATTTGCTCCTTTTTTTGCAGAAGGGCCAGAATACACTTCTTTAGGAGCATTTGGCACAATGGTTGATTGCAAAAAAATGGAGACAATTCTTATAGCAAACCATCTAGTTAATAAATATGGCTTAGATACTTTAGAAACTGGAGGACTTATTGCTTGGGCAATGGAATTGTATGAAAAGGGGATAATAGATGACAAGATGACAGAAGGATTGAAACTTGAATGGGGTAATGAAGAAATTCTTTATGAATTAATTCGAAAAATTACCTATCGTGAAGGGTTTGGCGACATACTAGCTGACGGATTCAAACTAGCAATTCCTAAAATAGGAGAAGAGTCTAGATATTATGCTATTGAAGTAAAAGGTATGAGTAATTTACATTCAGATGAACGTCCTACTCCTAGTTTAGCATTAGGTATTACAACATCAACAAGAGGCGCTGATCATTTGAGAGGACGCCCAGCAATTGATCTTTATGGATTACCGCAAGACTTTTTGGAAGAGATATATGGAGGAAAAATGTCTTCTGATTATCGATCTTATGAAGGAAAGAGTCGTATGGTATGGTGGCAAGAGCTCTTATATGCAGTTACAGATTCTATTGGTACATGTAAGTTTCAAACAGTATTTCTTGCTGTTCATGCTCCAAAATGGGAGGAATTTTCAAAATTAATCTATCTAGCTTCTGGAATGCAATTTTCAATTTCCCAACTCATGAATCTCGGTGAACGAATTTACACTCTTGAAAGGATGTTTAATCTTAGAGAAGGCTTTTCGAGAAAGGATGATATTTTGCCAGAAAGATATTTCGAGGAACCAACACCTACAGGATTACCACGAGTAAAAGGACTAAAAATTGATAGAGAAAAGTTTGAAAAAATGCTTGACGAACATTATAACCTTCATGGATGGGATAAGAATGGAGTTCCTACAAGAGAAACTCTCCGAAAACTTAGAATTGAAAAAGAACCAACACATATTATTTAAAATTGAGGGATACTAAATGCAAAAAATATTATTCGTTGATCCAGAAAAATGCACAGGTTGCCGACTTTGTGAAAATGCTTGTTCTCTCTTTCATGAAAAGGTTAGTAATCCCTCTCGAGCACGAATTCACATTGTAAAATGGGAAAATGCTGGCTTGTATATACCAATGATTTGTCAACAATGTGAGACACCTATTTGTGAGACTGTGTGTCCTATGGGGGCTGTAAGTAGAGATGAGAAAACAGGAGCAGTTCTTATAGATAAAAATTTATGTGTAGGATGTAAACTTTGCGTAATGTTTTGTCCTCTTGGTGGAATAGGAATTGATAAGAATAGAAAGATTTTGAAATGTGATCTGTGTGGGGGAGATCCTATCTGTGTAAAATTTTGTATTCCCGGTGCTCTTCAATTTGTAGATGCAAATACCATTAATTTAAAAAAAAGACGAGTTGCTGCAGAAAAATTATCAGAATTAATGAAAAAATTATTAGAGGTAACAATATAAATATTTTTTATTCACAATTAAAACAGATTTAGTATGCATGAAGAACTTAAAATTGGAATTATCGGTATTGGTCCAACTGGTGGAATTTTAGCTGCTCATCTTGCGAAAGCAAATCACAATGTGGTTCTAATTGATATCAAAAAAAGCCATATGGATAAAATAAAAGAGAATGGATTAACTTTAACACACCTCAAAAATTTCAATGTAAAATTTCCAACTGAAAATATATGTTATTCAATAAATGACCTTAAAAATAAAGATATAGATACACTATTTATCGCCGTAAAAGCATCGCATCTTGAGGAAATATTACCTCAAATTAAAGAAATTATAAAGGAAAACACAACTTTAGTAAGTTTACAGAATGGTTTTGATACTGAGGAACTTATTGCAGAATTTGTGGGTCAAGAAAATGCTTTACGTGTTGTAGTTAACTATGCAGGAAATGTTATAGAAGATGGAATAATTCGTTTTTCATTTTTTAATCCTCCAAATTATTTAGGAGTTTTAACAAATAAAGCTGAAGAAAAAGCTAAAAAATTAGCAGAAATTATAAATTCATCTGGTTTAGAAACTGTCTTTACGCAAGATATCAAAAAATATGAATGGACTAAATGCATACTTAATGCAATAAGTCCTGTATGTGTTACTACTCGTACAACAATGAAACAAACAATGGAATTACAAGAAACAAGGGCACTCTGTAGAGAAATACTGTGTGAGGGTATAAATGTTGCTCGAGCACGTGGTCTTGACTTCGAACCAGATTTTTTAGATAAATGTATGAATTATTTAGATAAAGCAGGCCACCATAGAGTTTCAATGGAAGCAGATATTAATGCTGGCATTCCTTCAGAAATTGGATTTCTTAATGGAAAAATAGTAGAATATGGAGAACTTGAAGGTATACCAACACCATATAACAAAATTTTTGTATCTTTAATTAAAGCTTGTGAATTACCACCTGTGAATCATGAATAAATAGAAATAATTAATACTTAATATGAATAGTGAATCATATTTTATTGGTATTGATGTTGGAACTTCCTATGTAAAATCAGTTATTATAAATCATAATAAAGACATTTTAAGTTCCTTTGTTAAACGTACTGGTACTTCAATTGAAAATTCCAGTGAAATTGCTTTTCAAAAGGTTATTTCAGATGCATACTTATCCAAAACTGCTATAAAGTCTATTATAGTGACTGGATATGGAAAGAATAAAGTCAATTTTGCTAATAATTACAAAACTGAAATAAGTTGCCATGCAAAAGGAGCATACCACTATTTTCCTAAAAAAATTACAGTTATTGACATAGGAGGGCAAGATACTAAGGTTATTAAACTTGATAAACAAGGAAAAATAGTAAGGTTTAAAATGAATAGAAAATGTGCAGCCGGAACAGGTGCATTTATTGAGGAGATTGCTTATCGTCTTGATATTCCCTTAAAAGACTTAAATAATTTAGCGGCTATGTCAACTTCAAATGTTCCTCTTGCTAGCTTTTGTACTGTATTTGCAAAAACAGAAATTCTAACACGGATTAAAGATGGAGAAAAACTAGAAGATTTGATAAAGAGTGCGTTTGGTTCTGTAATAAAGAGAATAATTGAAATGACTGAGATTGAAGGTACAGTCGTTCTCACAGGTGGAGTTATAGCTTATAATAATATTGTTGGAGAAATCTTAAAAACAGAATTAAATGCAGATATTTTAATTCCACCTTACCCACAATTTATAGGAGCAATAGGAGCAGCCCTATTTGCTTTAGAAAGTTATAATTTTGGTTAAAAAATATAAATTTTTTAAAAAAAAGAAGAAATTAAGATAAATTTTACATTTTTAACTAATTATCTTACCAAGTTCTTTTCTTGCCTTCTTTGTTTTCTCATTGGTGATATAAAACCCAATGAAATATGCGATAATTACAAGAAGAAAAAGACACAATGCTGATACATAAAACCAGCGACCTCTCTCACCGACTACATCCATAATTATCCATTTAAGCAACCACGTTGCAAGTCCACCAATAAGTACAAAAATAATATCGAATAATGCATTGATAAAAGTATCCTTTCTATTTTCATATTTTAATCCTAATCTCCACAGAACTGTATTTTCGAAGATTTCCCATATAACACCTGAAATAAGAACTAATAATAAGATAAAATACCATGGTATGGGAGCAGGCCCTGTTAAAAGTTCCCATAAAGTTATGATTAATGAAAATAACGAAAAAGCACCAATTCCAAAAGCAATGTGACCCCAACTATAATAATCCCATGGGGATCGACCTACATAATCCTCTAAAAGACCTATAAAAGGTACATAGTGTTTATTTTCTGATTCTGTATCTGACATCTTTTATCCTTTTTTTTTGGAAATTTCAAATTAAACTATGAATTATTAAGAAATCAATAGATTTATAATTATTTATAGAAATTATTAAAGCAATCCTATTATAATTAATCCAAATTTATTTTGCAATCATTTCAGATTTCTATTTAGTATTTAATTTAAGAATCCATGAAGAATGTTTAACTTAAGTTAAGAATTTAGGGTAGAATTAACAATCAAGTGATCATTTAAATTAGTTGGTCGCTTACATTCTAAATTTTGAAAAACATGCATTTTTAGTTATTTAAAAAGCATTTCATTCTTATTAAATTCTTAATAAAATTTAAAATTATTTTGAAAAAAAAAATGAATAGGAAGAAAAATTTATCAAAATCGGAAAAAACTTTTCAAAAAAATCTATTTGCTTCGTTTTATATGAAAGAAAAAATTTATTTTTCAAGTAAATTTATGAACTCTTTTAGCTTTTATTTCTAAAAAAGAGATGTAATAGAGAAATATAAATAAGGTACTCTCATAATGTTGCTATACCAACTATATTTACAGAATAATGGAATAGAACGTTCATAAAATTCACGAAAGATTTATTAGGACAGTTGACTAGATGTATATTAGAAAAAAATTATTTTTTTTCTAGTAGTGGAATGTCATAGCCATATTTATTCCTCCACGAATAATAAAAATGCATTCCATTACTATCTTTTTTTTAATATCCAATAAATTTTAGGAATCTTTAAAACTCTAAGTTTATTTTAATTACCATTTTATTTAAATTCAAGAAATTTAAATTATTATATATCTACTTAAGTTAATCTACAATCTTAGTTTTCATAAATTCTTTAATGAGTGTAGGTAGAATTTCATGTAGGTCACCAACTATTCCATAATGAGCTACACTAAAAATTGATGCATTCGGGTCTTTATTAATTGCTACAATAATTTCAGAATTTTGCATTCCCACTAAATGTTGAATCGCTCCAGATATTCCACATGCTATATACAATTTCGGCGAAACTGTTTTCCCAGTCTGACCTATTTGTCTGTCTTGGCTAAGCCAATTTAATTCGACAGCTACTCTTGATCCTCCTAGCTCCGCACCTAAAACTTCTGCCAATTTTTCTATGATTTTAAAATTCTCCTTCGAACCAACACCTCTCCCTCCAGCTATAATTATGTTAGCGTCTTCAAGGTTTACTTTTTCCTTATGTTTGTGTATAACTTTAACGATTTTAGTAACTGAATCCTTTTCTTTAAAATCATATTCAATCTTTCTAATTTTTGCTTTTCTTTTTACATATTCAGATGCTTTAAATGTACCAGGTCTAACAGTTGCCAGCTGAGGCCTACTATTTGGAGTTCTTATAGTAGCCATTATATTTCCTCCAAAGGTTGGGCGTGTTTGTAACAAATTTCGAGTATATAAGTCAATATCTAAGCCAGTACAATCTGCTGTTAAACCAGCATTAAGTCTTTTTGCCAATCTTGGCGCAAAATCTCTCCCAGTAGGAGTTGCACCAGTTAATACAATTTCTGGTTTATTTTTTTGAACTAATTCTGTCAGAACTTGGACATATAAATCAGAATAATAATTTTTTAACTTCGGTGATTTTAAATATATTATTTCATCGGCACCATACTTTGCAAAACTATTTAGTTCTTCATCAAAGTCAGAGCCAAGAATGATAAGTGTTAATCCCACTTCTAATAAATCTGCTAGTTCTCTTCCTTTTCCCAATAATTGGAAAGCTACGGGGTGAATTTCATTTTTGTAATGTTCAGCTATGACCCAAATCCCTCTATATTCAGAAAGATCCTTTTTTTCAATAATCTCTCTTTCTATTGTTATTGCCTCAACAGGACAGGCTTCAATACAAGCACCACATAAATTACATTTATCAATCATTACAGCTCTGTTATCAATTATCTCAATCCCTCCATAAGGACAGCTTTCTACGCAACTACCACATCCAGTACATAGCTCATTATCGATTAATATACTCAATTTTTAGTTCCCCTCATATAATTTTATCATTCTTTAGATTTGTCCATAATTTTCGTGCAATTTCTTCATTTGTTCCTTCTAAAATAATCTGCTCTCCCTTCCTTTCGGGAATGAATATTTTCCAAACTTCAGTCAAAGAACCTTTTAATCCTATTTTATTTTCTTTAGCGTTAATCGCTTTAGAATCTAAATAAGTAATTTTCTTTTTATCGTAAGCCTTCATTATCCCTAACATAGTCGGATATCTAGGGATATTTATCTCCTTTAATACAGAAATTAATGAGGGTAATTTCGATTCGATAATCACAACTTCTTCTTTTCTGAAGGTCCTTTGGACAATGATTCTATCCTCTTTCAATTCAAACTTTTGAACATATGTAATTTGTGGGATCCCTAATTCTTCTGCAATCATCGATCCTACTTGAGCTGTATCTCCGTCTATTGCGTGTGTCCCACAAAAAACAAGGAATTTACTTTTATTTTTTGAATCCTTTAAGATCTTCTTAATTGCAAGGGATAAAGTATAGGAAGTTGCTAATGTATCTGCTCCTGCAAAAACTTTATCTGTTAATAAATATGCTTGATCTGCTCCCATAGCTAAAGCTTCACGTAATACTTCTTCTGCTTGCGGTGGTCCCATACTTAATGCAATTACTTCCGCACCATGTTTTTCTTTTAAAGATAGAGCTAATTCAAGCGCATTCTTATCAAGTGGATTAGTAATTGATAGAATACCTTCTCTAATAAGTGTGTTAGTTTTAGGGTCTATCTTGACCTCTTGTACACCTGGTACTTGTTTTATACAAACAAAGATTTGTATTTTGTCTCCCATTATTAAATTCCTTTTCGTAATAGATGATTTGCTATTACTAATCTTTGAATCTCTGAAGTGCCTTCATATATTTCGCCCATCTTCGCATCTCGGAAATATCTTTCAACAGGATAAGCTTTCATTAGACCGTACCCTCCATGTATTTGAACTGCATCATGTGCCGCTTGCATTCCTGCTTCAGAGGCCACTAATTTTGCCATCGAACTTGCAAATCCATATTCTTCTCCTTTATCGCATAAATATGCTGCTTTATAGGTTAATAAGCGACCAGATTCAACTGCACATGCCATATTGGAAATCATCCATTTGATACCTTGAAATCTTCCTATTGGTTGTCCGAATTGAACTCTTTCATTTGCATATTTTATAGAAGCCTCTAATGCAGCTTGACCTAATCCAACACATTGAGCAGCTATAGAAATTCTTCCAAAATCTAAAGTTTGCATAGCTAATTTAAATCCTTCTCCTCTCTTACCTAAAATATTTTCGTCTGGGATGCGAACGTCTTGAAAAACTAATTCTGATGTATTTGAACCGCGAACTCCCAATTTATCTTCTTTTACACCAACAGAATAACCAGGAGTATTAGTATCCACAATAAAAATAGTTAATTCTTTTCGAGAACTTTTTTGTCCTGTAGTGGCAACTACTAATAATGTTTTTGCAATACCTCCATTTGTAGCAAAAATTTTACTTCCATTTAAAATCCATTCATCGCCATCTTTTTCAGCTTTTAATTGCACTCCTGCAGCATCAGAACCCGCATTTGCTTCAGTTAAGCAGAATGCACCAATTTTATTTCCTTTAGCGAGATCAATTAGAAATTGTTGTTTTTGATCTTCAGTACCAAATCGATAAATAGGGCTTGCGACAACAGAGCAATGAACTCCTGTTGTAATCGACCATGATGCATCTACTCGTCCAATTTCTTCGGTGATAACACAAAAACTTACTGTATCTTCATGAAGCCCAGCTCCACCATATTCTTCAGGTATACAAGTACCAAAATAATTCATTTCTTTCATCTTTTCCATAACTCTCGCATCTAATTCTTGTTTTTGATCGCTTTCTTTGGCTACAGGAGCTATATATTTCTCAGCAAATTCTCGTGTTACTTTCTTTAGCATTTTTTGTTTTTCATTTAATGCAAAATCCATAATAAATCAACAAATGTTTTACTGTTTTATCAAAATCCTACTAATGAAGTATTTTGTTTTAAAAGACTAGTTAATAATAATAATTATATTTTATTAAATTTTTAATTCAGTAAGATAAACTGAATCAATTCTGGTAAAAATAAAACACAGCTTTTTATAGAAATTATGTTAAGATCAAATAATTGATTCAATTCAGTTATAAAATAAGAAAAAAGTAAATTATTTAATAAGAAAGAATTACTTATATGAAAAGAGAGGTCCAATAAATAAAAGTAGCTGCTGGCTCTTCTTTTACCACAATTTCAGCAACGTAAAAAACAAAAGTGAGATCAGCTATGTATTGTTAAAAACAGATCATTCTATATTCCCACAAATCTACTCCATCTTTAATGTGAGTAACCCTAAAAATTTCAATATCAATTCCATCTAATAATAATTTTGCATAGACATTTGAATCATTATTAGGAGCTGGATGGAGACAACATACAGCTGTATAAGAGAAATAACCACTTTCATTTTTTTCAACATTAAAAGAAATTGTTAATTGTTCATGAACAATATATTCGTAGCAAACATAAGAATTATCAATTGGATGTTTATAATAATGAATTTCAGTAAAAATTTTACTCTATAGATCTTTTATTCATTCTTGAGTAATTCCTATATTTCTCAATGAGATAATCCTAGTTGTTATTCCAACAACCCCAATTAATAACCTCATAACAGCAAATACTTTAAATAATCCATTTTTTTTATTCATTTTTTATATATTTTCGTAAAAGATATAGTTCTTTTTCTTTTTTACAAAATTTTTAAATATTTTTAAGAGATATTTATGGAAAAAGAAACAATATCAAGTAGATATTTAATAAATCTAATATCTCTTTATTTTCTACACATTAAGTAGGCAATTTTTCTTACACAATTTTTATATAGTGATGAAATTAAACTATATATTAAATTACTTAATTAAATAAATAAGTTTTTAAGCAATATTAAAAACCAAAGAAAAATTGATTATACTTGTTTTTAAAATTGTTTAATAAAAAAATAATATTAAGAGGAAAGAAATTTCAATGGAAATTGAACAAGTTTTTTTAAAACTCTTTGGGAGAAATCTCATAAGTTATAAAAAGCTTGAAAATGGTCAAGTCATTGGAAGTGGGATTCTTAATCCCATCCTCGATAGAATAGTGGTATATCGTCTAATTTTTATGCTCCTCTTACAAGCAAATTTCTATAAGCAATATAACAATATTGGGAAATGGAAGGGGAAATATCAAGTTGCTAACACATTTGCTCCCCCTGTTGGAAGTAAACCAATGTTTCGTGCTTTAAAGGGATTAATAAAGTCTCAACTAATGCCCTTTCCGTTTCCATTAGCAATGACTTTTGCTGTTACTTTTAATTGTCAATGTAACTGTGTTCATTGCAGTGCTGGAAAGCATTTTAGGAAAGATCAGAAAGAACTTACCACAGAAGAGGCGAAAAAACTAATAGATGATGCTCAGGAATTAGGAGTATCTATTATTGCTTTTACTGGAGGAGAACCTTTATTACGTAAAGACCTTTTTGAGCTTATTTCTTATGTAGATGATAAAAAAGCAATGCCTGTAATGTTTACAAATGGAGAGTTTCTCACAGATGAAAATGTAGAGAAACTAGCGGATGCAGGTCTCTATTCAGTTTTTTTGAGTATAGATTCACCTAATCCAGAAGAACATGATACTTTGCGAGGAAGACCTGGGCTCTTCGAGATTGCAATCGAAGGTCTTTTAAAAGCTAAATCAAAAGGAATTTTTGCGGGATTTTCTAGTTATGCTACCCGCACAGGTGCCGATCGAGATATATATCAGCAGCTATATAAGTACGGGAAAGAATTAGGGGTTCAAAATATCCTACTTTTCGATTGTGTACCGACGGGAAAAATGTTACATGATACAAGTGAAATGTTAACATTTGAACAGAGGGAAGTGCTACATCAATTCTCTGCTGAAAAATTCAGAAAAAGTGAGCTACCGCCGCTTTCGTCGCAAAGTTGGCAAAATTCTGTAGAGGCATATTTATCGGGAATAGGATGTTTAGGAGCTAATATTCAATTCTATGCTTCTGCTTATGGAGAGATTTGTCCTTGTGATTTCGCTCCTCTTTCTTTTGGAAATATTCGAAAAGAGTCGCTAAAAAAGATATGGATGCGAATGGTAAAACACCCCGCTTATAATCATCGAAGCCCATTCTGTAGAATGCAAGATTCAAATTTCAGAAAGTATTACATTGATCCTATTCCTGATGATGCATATTTACCTTACTCCATTAGTAAACTTCCAAGTGTAGATTATCGTACATAGAGATAATCTATTCAATTTTTCCTTTTAATAATTTTAAATGTCTATAATATATGTCAAATTAAAGGAAAAAGAAAAAAACAATTATAACTTATTTTTATTCCATCTTTAAGAGCTTTTTTACCCACGTCGGTAAAACTAAACCAATATAAAATTCAAGCGAGCTTGATAATAGGATCATCCTAGCAATAAGGTATGTAACAGGGTTAGGTATTGTGAAATCTAATGCGGTACCAACAGTAAAAGAAATGAATGCTATTAGGAGGAATCTACCTTTCATATGTATATCTGGATCTTCAGAATGGAGTGAAACTTTAGAAAAGGGGATGCCAACTAATAAGAAGACTATTAGACTAAAAATAAAATATATCTGACTAGGAATTGACCATTCAAGAATAAAAATGTCTTTAAACGCAGCAATAAAAGACAAATCTACGAAAAGGAAGATAAAGAAGTAGATTTCATATGCTATATTAACACTAACATCTATTATAAAAAAGATTTTTTTATTTCGTTTAGTGATTGGCAATACTTTCAGAAAAGCAATAAGCCCTATGGTAATGGTTATTGGCAAAAATGCAATACCGATAACTACATATATTGCAATATCGATAGCCCCGCCAGTCGCCAGCACCATTACAAATGTTATTATATTTGGAATCCAAGGAGTAACCATCCCCATCCAGAAAAGTCCAAAGAGTAAAAACTCAATTCTTTTACGTTCAAAATATCTTGACATTATCCTTAATCCTAGAATAACTGATATAACTACAAATAATATTGTTAAACTTCCATGCAATATTTCTAATACATCTAAGACCATAAAATTTCACTACAATTTAATTTTTTTATTTAAGCATAATTTTTACTAATTCTAATCTTTATTCGATAAATCTTTTAATATAGTTTTATTAAATTTTTACCAATTTTGTCACTTGTCAAAAGGATAATTATGTAATTAGAATTATATCTATTATAATCTTAATTAAAAATATGAGTGATACTACCCATCATTTTGAAGTTTCAAAACAAAAAGATTATTTATACGTAATAAAAGAGAATATCTCGTTAGTTCATCCTGTTTATACAAATGATCCCCTTAATATATATTTACTTTTAGGATCTCATACTGCTCTTTTACTGGATACTGGCTGTGGGCTTTCGCCTCTAAAACCAATAGTAGATAAGTTGAGAGGAGAAAAAAAACTTTTAGTCTTTAATACTCATTATCATTGGGATCATCCTTTAGGTAATGTAGAATTTGAGGAAGTATACATACATGAAAATGAAGTAGATATTATTTCAAAACCTTATGATGTTTCGTATTTTAAAGATTCACCTAATGAAATTGTAAGAATATATGCAGCCCAAAATTATTTAATCCCACCAGCAAAAGTAGTTAAGCCTTTAAAAGATGGAGATAAATTTGATTTAGGTGAGATAGAGGTAAAAATAATCCATTGTCCTGGGCATTCCCCTGGTTCTATATGTTTATTAACATCTACAGGCGAACTTTTTACCACTGATGTAGCTTATTACGGAGATCAATTCTTACCTACGAAAGATAATTTTCCTGAAGTTCTTGAAACTCTTTCTAAATTAATCAAATTATGTGAGAAGCAAAAAGATATCCAGCTTTATCCCTCACACAGAAATTATCCATGTGATAAAACACTTTTAATAGATCTTTACAAGGAAATTGAAAATATAGAGAATTTATGGGATACAAAAGTACCTTTTGATTTCTTTAATGCATGGCAGATTGATGGTGATAAATTTAGATTCTATGTGTCCCAAATATGATGTTTTATTTTACAATTACAACCCTATAATTTATAATCCAAATTCTAAAATATTTAGATAATTTTAGATAAATTCATAAAATAAATATTAGATTCTTTAAAATTATTGGTCGAAAAAGAGATAAATAAAAAAAAATTAAACCATAAAGTAGATTATTATGCAAGATATTCCAGAATTTTCAGTAATGAAAGAGGGTATAAACTATAAATATTACTTAAATGGACAATGGCAAAAATCAAGTTCAGAAAAATTAATACCAATCTATAATCCATATAATAATGAATTGATTGGAAACATACAGGCTTGTACAAAGAAGGAAGTAGATGAGCTCATTAAAATAGCTCATGAAAATATTAACTGTTGGGAAGATATTCCATTGAATAAGCGTGCAGATATTCTGAATAAAGCAGCAGACTTAATGTTGAAATGGTCAAAATCCTTAGGTTTCTTATTAATGAAAGAGATAGGTAAACCAATTAATAGCGCAATATCCGAAATTACAAGAACTGCAGAAATTTTTAAAGCAACTGCTGATTCAAGTTTCCAAGTATCAGGTGAAACAATTCTAGGTGATGCTTTTGAGGGTTATACAAAAGAAAAAGTTTCAATGACATATAGAGTTCCATTAGGAGTTGTATTATGTATAGGACCTTTTAATTACCCTTTTAATTTAACAGGTTCCAAAATTGCTCCAGCACTAATAGCAGGAAATACTGTGGTCATGAAACCTCCAACTCAAGGACCATTAACAGCTCTTCATTTTGGAATAATTTTAGAAAAAGCAGGGGTTCCTCCCGGAGCATTTCACATTATAACTGGACGTGGTTCTGAGATTGGGGATTATTTAGTTAGTCATCCTTTAATAGATATGATTAATTTTACAGGATCTTCTAATA
>Ga0209427_10003429_pt1 | contig 18609 bp, 25 predicted proteins | sample DeeMarSWOR136_30_FD_187465 | JGI IMG/M metagenome (GOLD analysis project Ga0209427, IMG submission 187465) | Marine sediment microbial communities from White Oak River estuary, North Carolina - WOR-1-36_30 (SPAdes) (version 2) | ecosystem: Environmental > Aquatic > Marine > Intertidal zone >...
GCGGCGTCGCTGTGTCAGGCTTTCGCCCATTGCACAATATTCCTTGCTGCTGCCTCCCGTAGGAGTCTGGGCCGTGTCTCAGTCCCAGTGTGGCTGACCGTCCTCTCAAACCAGCTACCGATCTTAGCCTTGGTAAGCCGTTACCCTACCAACCAGCTAATCGGACGCAAGCCCCTCCCCAGGCGACCGAAGCCTTTAGTGCCGCACCTTGGGGTGCAGCACCACATAGGGTATTAGCTCTAATTTCTCAGAGTTATTCCCTACTTGGGGACAGGTTACTTACGTGTTACTCACCCGTTCGCCACTAGCCACCGAAGTGGCTCGTTCGACTTGCATGCATAAGGCACGCCGCCAGCGTTAATCCTGAGCCGGGATCAAACTCTCCGTAAAGAACTAAACGCTCGAATTTAAAGAACCTTTCCTTCCACTATCCAGTTGTTAAGGTGCGACTAGAGTAAAGGAAATCGTATCACAACGCCCCTTCTTTGTCAATATTTTTGGGGCTTTATCACCTCACCCCCAGAGTTGTTTTCCCACTCTCATCCCCACTATATTTAGCGTGCTTTTTTATGGCCCACCCTGCCCACCCTCAGAGGGGATTCTCCCTTTAGAATTCCCTCTGGGTGACGACCACTCCACCCCACCTCTTGGGGGGTTCTTAAGGGGGGCTACGCCCCCCTTTGAAAAGACGTTTCTGGGCGGGTCGGTGTGGGAAAAACAGCCTGGGGTGGGGCGCAAACCTAAATAAGAAATCTATAAAGGTTTAACCTTTGTAGGGTGGGTATTGGGTGGGACAATGGCACTTTCGCACAACAATTTGGGGATGTGGGGCGGAAAAAATCCTATTAGCTAACCAACCCACCTCGCCGTGGTTATCACCCGGTAAACACTGACCCTCAGTTCCTCCTCCAAAAGCGGTTCTGCTTCCTTCATAATATCCGCCCGCCGCCTCGAATCCTGCCAGTTCTGCCACTGCTCCACATTATCCCAGGTGGTAATAATAGCCACGATAGAAGGATCCTTATCGCTCACCAAGTTATCGGCGCCAATATAGCCGGGGTATGACATAGCGAGCTCTCGCAATTTGAGCAGCACCGGCTGCAGGTCAGCGCCCCGCTTCAGCTTATACCCGTTAATAACCTTAATCACGGTTCCCTCCTTAATCCGAACTAAGACCCTTCCCCCAGGCAGCCGCTCGTTCCAGCTCTCCCTCTGCCAAAGGCCCTTTGGTCCCCTCCACGAAAAAGCCTTCTGGGTCAGCCACCAGCTTGGCGCCCTTCTTCTTCAGGCTGCCAGCGATCCTACCCGCGGCATAGCCGAATATTTTAGCCACCTTTGACGCGACCCTGGTGTCGAAAGCGGCCGCATCCAGACCGTTAATCTCCGCCTTAGAAACCCTGTCCAAAAAATCCCTGATGGCCGGCGTGGCTCGACCCCCCTGAGTAGGTGCGCCCACCACCAGCAGGCTGATATTCTCCAGCTCCGGAGGCCCCACCTCCCCTGCCCGCAGCACCCTAATCTCACCCCCGGCAATAGCCCCACCGATAGCCTCGGCGATTTCCTCGGTGTTACCGTAAACCGAGTCGTAGACCACTAAAGCCCTCATCAGAAACACCTCCGTCCGCTTATATACCCCCCAGTTTAAAACAAAATCAACTACTACTCAATAGGTTTTAGGGCAAAACTTGACAAAGTCTTTAGGTATGCTATAATAAAATGTTTGGCTAGACTAACTTTTAGCGGAGAACCGATGATGGAAAGCAAACCGACCGCCAGCATGGAAGACTACCTGGAATCCATAATCATGCTGCGCGAGGGCAAAGAGGCCGTCAGGGTCAGTCAGATGAGCAAGGCCCTGGGGGTGAAGATGCCCAGCGTCACCGGCGCCCTCAAAAAGCTCTCTGAAGAAGGCCTGGTGGAACACCAGCGCTACGGGCGGGTGCAGCTTACCGCCGAGGGTGAAAAGGTGGCCCGGGACGTCTTCCGCCGCCATGAAGCACTGCGCCGCTTTCTGGAGGAAATCTTAAGCGTCGATGGCGAGACCGCCGCTGATGACGCCTGCAAGATGGAACACGTCATCAGCCCCCTCACCCAGAAAAGGCTGGCCGATTTCATCGACTTCGTCTTAAGCCGCCCCAATGTCCACCCCTACTGGCTCAAGATGTTCGAGCGCTACGTTAAATACGGCGAAATCCCCGAAGGCTGCCCGGAAAAGTGTATCCGGGAAGAATAATTTTTTAACCGGAAAAGCTATATATAGCTGACAAAGGACTGTGGAGTAAATGGAAAAAGAGCTAACGACACTGGTTCAGATGGAAAAAGGGCAGAGCGGCACCGTGCTCCAGCTTAAAGGCGGGCGCGGGCTGGTTAACAGGCTTAACGCCCTGGGCATTATCCCGGGCAAAAAGATAACCAAGGTCAGCGCCATGCTCATGAGGGGACCGGTCACCGTTGAGGTCGACCGCGCCCAGATTGCCATCGGCTTCGGCATGGCCAAGAAGATATTCGTCAGACCGGACTAGCTATATGACCAAGATTCTCCTCATGGGCAACCCCAACGTGGGCAAGAGCGCCGTCTTCTCCCGCCTCACCGGGGTCAAGGCACTCGTCTCCAACTACCCCGGCACCACGGTGAGCTATACCCGCGGGCAGATGAAGCTGGGTGAGGAGACCGCCGAGGTCATCGACGTCCCCGGTACCTATACCTTGGAACCCACCTCCCAGGCCGAGGAAATCGCCCTGGAGATGCTAGAAGGTGGCGATATCGTGGTCAACGTGGTCAACGCCACCAACCTGGAGAGAAACCTCTACCTCACTCTGCAATTACTGGAAAAGGGCATCCCCATCGTCGTCGCCTTGAACATTTGGGACGACACCAAGCACCTGGGCATAGATATTGATATCGATAAGCTGCGCCAGCGCCTGGGCGTGCCCGTCATCCCCACGGTGGCGGTAACCGGCCAGGGAATAAAGGAGCTGGTGGAAGCTATCCCCCACGCCGTCTCCCCCCAACTTACCCCCACCTCCAGCAGTAAGCGCTGGGCTAAGGTGGGCAAAATAGTAGAAGAGGTACAGCGCATCCGCCACCGCCACCACACCTGGCGAGAACGTCTGGCCGACGCCAGCGTCCGGCCCATCACCGGGGGTATCATCGCCGCGCTGGTGCTGGCGGCGGCCTTAGTGCTGGTGCGCTTCATCAGCGAAGGGCTGATTAACTACGCCCTCGACCCCCTCTTCAATAACCTCTGGGCGCCCGTCCTGATGAAACTAAGCCCGCTGATGGGGGGCGAAGGTTTCCTGCATAACATCGTCATCGGCCAGCTGGTCGGCGGCGAGATAGACTTTGTCCAGTCCTTCGGGCTGCTCACCAGCGGGCTCTATGTCCCCTTCGCCATGGTGCTCCCCTATATCATATCATTCTATTTCGTGCTGGGCTTAATGGAAGACACGGGCTACCTGCCCCGACTGGCCGTGCTTATGGACAACGTCATGCACCGCCTAGGCCTGCACGGCTACGCCATCATACCCACCCTGCTGGGCTTAGGCTGCAACGTGCCCGCCGTGCTCTCCACCCGCATTCTGGAAAGCAAAAGGGAAAGGTTCATCACCGCCACTCTGATATCCATTGCCGTACCCTGCGCCGCGTTGCAGGCGATGATTATCGGGCTCGTCGGCGAACAGGGCATACAATACGTTATTATGGTCTACGGCACGCTGTTTATCGTCTGGATTATCCTGGGCTTTATCCTCAACCGCACCGTCAGGGGATTTAGCCCCGAGCTGTTGATTGAGATACCTCCCTACCGCCTCCCCCCCTGGCGCACGCTATTTCAAAAGCTCTGGATGCGCACCTACGGCTTTCTGGTCGAAGCCATACCCATCATACTGGGGGCGGTGGCGGCAATAAATATCCTCTACTACTTCGGTGTTTTTGATGCCGTCGCCAACTTCATGGCACCGGTGGTCACCGGGCTGCTGGGGCTGCCCAAAGAAGCCGTCAGCGCCATCGCCATAGGCTTCCTGCGCAAGGACGTGGCGCTGGGCATGCTGGCGCCTCTAGGTCTTAGTGCCGGCCAGTTGGTGGTGGGCAGCGTGGTGCTGGCCATGTTCTTTCCCTGCATCGCCACCTTTGTCGTCTTCCTCCGCGAGCTGGGCGTGCTCAACATGCTCAAGGCGGCGGGGATAATGCTTGCCTCCGCCCTGATAGTCGGCGGCATACTGAATCTGATATTATAGACGGGATTCGATGTCGGCTGAATTAAAGAGGTATTTACTGATCCTCTCAGGGACAGTATCCCTGGCCATAGGGATAGTGGGCATATTTACCCCCATACTGCCCACCACCCCCTTCCTCCTGCTGGCGGCTGCCTGCTACCTGCGCAGCTCACAGAGATTCCACCACTGGCTGATGAACAACAGGGTCTTCGGCAGCTATATCAGGAACTACACCGAGGGCAGAGGCATACCGATAAGGGTCAAGCTCTTCACTATTGCACTGTTATGGGTGACCATCGGCATATCCATATGGGCAGTGAACAATCTGATTGTAACCATAGTCCTTTTGATTGTCGCTGTTGGCGTCACCCTTCACATTGCCTTTATCCGGGCGAAGAAAGACAGGCCAACCTGAGATTACATCATCTGGACCACTTCTTCTTATCCAGGCCCTTTTCCTTCTTCAAGGCGTTGGTGCGCGCCTTGATCTCGTCGGCTTTGGACAGCATCCAGATGAAGGTCCCCAGCAGAACCAGGAAACCACCTATCCCTATCGGGCTGCCCCACCCCATTATCAGAAAAAGCTCGTCCATCTTCGCCTCCTTTTGGATTTTTAGGTGACTTCGGAAGTCATTATAGCACAGCCCCACCCCCCGTTTTATATCTTTTCCCACCCATTACCCCACCTTTGATAGCGTGCGTTTCTCTGACCCACCCTACCCACCCTTAGAGGGGATTCTCCCTCTAGAACTTCTTCTGGGTGACGGCCACCCCACCCCATCCTTAGGAGGCGTCCAAGAGGGGGCGCAGCCCCCTTTTGAAAGACGTTTCTGGGCGGGTCGGTGTGGGAAAAACAGCCTGGGGTGGGGTGGCGTAACCCCAAATAAGAAATATATAAAGGTTTAACCTTTGTAGGGTGGGCATCGGGTGGGAAGACAAAACGTCCGCTGACAGAGTGGGGTGGGGCGTATCCCCCAAAAGAAAGGGGGGCTAACGCCCCCCAAAGTGTTATTGGATAGCAAAGATTACTTCCCAAAATTCCTGAAAGCCAGCACCGCCGTAACCACCCCTACTGCGGCGAAAATCCCCAGCACCAAAAGCCCCATCCCGTAGCTGCTCCAGTCGTAGCCGCTGACGAAAAGCGGCCTCACCGCCTCCACGGAGTAGTTGACCGGGTTGAACATCATGGCCGTCTGCACCCAGTCGGGCACCAGCTCGGCGGGCATCATGGCGCTGGAAAGGAACATTAACGGCAGTGAGAGCAGGTTGGCGATGACCACCAGCGCCGTCTGGCTGCGGGTGGCGATTATCAGGGCGTAGGACAGGCTGCAAAAGGCGAGCCCGATGAGCCAGACGATAACCAGCGTCAAAACGATACCCCCCGCCCCCGTGGCCACGCTCACCCCCATGAGGTAGACCATTACGAAGATTATCAATATTTGTATCGTCAGGCTGGCCAGGGCGTTGAGGATGTTGCCGATTATCATGGCATAGCGGTTGGCCGGCGTAATCAGCATCTTATCGACCACGCCGAACTGTATGTCCTGCAGCATATCGAACCCCGTATAGGCCGAAGAGAACACAGCCATCATCACGATTAAGCCCGGGGCGAAGAAAAGCAGGTATTCCGAGGTGGGGAAACCGGGCATCAGGGCCAGGTTCTTAAAGAGCTGGGTAAAAAGCAGCAGCCATATTAGCGGCTGCGCCAGGCTAAAGAAGATCCATACCGGCTCCCGCAGCCCGATGCGGAAGCGCCGGGCAAAGGTGAACCAGACATCGCTAGCGAAATCCATTATTTGCCCCCCTTACCCGCGTTATTGCCCGCGGCTTCTTCGGCTATCGTTCTTCCCGTGTAGCGGATGAAGACGTCGTCCAGCGAAGGGCGCGATACCGTTGTGCTGGCCGTCTCCACGCCCTCTTTCTCCAGCAGGCGCAGTATTTTGGGCATGGCTTCGTCGGCGCGGTCCACGTAGACGTTGACGCCGTCGTGGGTGGCCATTATCTTCTTGACGAAGGGCTGCCCGGAGAGTACCTTTTCGGTCTTGGCGAAGGTCGCCCGCTGCTCCTCGGCGCTGGCGGAGGGCATGCGCAGCGAAACGGCGTCGCCCTCGATGGCGCTTTTAAGTTCATCGGGAGCGCCCGTGGCCATAATCTTGCCCTTGTCGATAATAGCCACGCGGTGGCTCAGCCGGTCGGCTTCCTCAAGGTAGTGCGTGGTCAACAGTATGGTAATACCCGCCTCGGAAAGGCGGCGCACGTAGTCCCAGATGTTCACCCTTATCTGAATGTCCAGCCCCAGCGTCGGCTCGTCGAGAAAAAGCAGCCTCGGCTGGTGCACCAGCGCCGTGGCAATCTCCAGCCGTTTGCGCATCCCTCCCGAATAGGTCTTCACCAGCCGGTTGGCGTCTTCGGTCAGGTTCACCAACTCCAACAGCTCGTCGGTCCTCTGCTTAAGCGTGCTCCCCTCCATGTGGTGGTAGCGCCCGAAGAGGTCCAGGTTCTCGCGGCCGGTAGCATTCTCCATCAGCCCCGCCGCCTGCGCCGAATATCCGATGATCTGCCTGACCTTCCGCGAATCTTTAAGGATGTCGTGGCCGGCGACTTTAGCCGTCCCCGAGGTGGGCCGCGTCAGCGTGGAAAGCATGCGGATGGTGGTCGTCTTGCCCGCCCCGTTAGGCCCCAAAAGCCCGAATATCTCACCTTCTTTGATACCCAGGTCGATATGGTCTACGGCAACGATGTGCTTGTTGTAAATCTTGGTCAGCTTGTCGGTAACAATCAAGTCCATAAGTGCGCTAAAAGTCCCCCCTTTCTGGTTAAACTATATGCACCCTCTCGGTTACCCGATTTGCTTTCGGCCGGAGACCGCCGCCAGCGGCGCTATCGCCAGCCAGAGGGTCAGTGTCACCAGCATCGCCCAAGGATAGCTGATGGTGTCTACGCCGACCTTAGGTGCAATCACACCCCAGAGCAGCATGACGAAAAACGAACTCAAGAAAAACCCCGGTATGGCCGCGAAAATCCGAAAATAACCCATCTTAGTCCTCCTTTTTTATATTGGCTAATTTTAGGTCAATTAAGGTATCAACGCCCAGGTGCGCCGCCCCCCGCAAATCCTCCAGGGCTTGGCGCTCGGTCTCGCCCGCGCTCACCACCACGGGCTCCCAGACGATATAATACTCCCCGCTTTCCCGGTCGTACTCAAGATTGATATCGTTGCTGACCACGCGTCACCTTTCATTCGGCCATAATGGCTTCGATTTCCTTATAGGCGTCGCTAAGCACCTGTCGCACCCGCTGCATCTTCTCGGCGTCTTGGCTGCGTAAGGCCTGCGTCAACATGTTCTCCAGCGCATGATATTCCTTCATCATCATCGCCATCTTGCCGATGTTCTTAAAGCTCCAGCGGTGCTTCATCTGGCTCCTGACCTCATCGGCGGAATCCTTACGCTCGTCGAGGAACTTAAGCCCCTTTTCGGTGATGGTGTAAATCTTCTTACCGTCCCTCTCGGTAGCGTTGGCGTAGCCCATCTCCTCAAGCATCTGCAGGGTGGGATAGACTGCCCCCGGGCTGGGTGTATAAAGCCCGTGCGACATTTCCTCCAGCTCGCGGATAATCTCATAGCCGTGCCTCGGCTTATCTTTGAGCAGGTCCAGGATGACGTATTTTAAGTCCCCTTTCTGGAAAGAACTCTCCCGCCAGGGCCCCTTGAAGAACCGCTCTTGGACTCGATCTTTAAACAAACCTCTAAACATTCCAGCCTCCTTTCCCCGTTGATATATCAAATAGTATCACGATATATCTTGATATATTATAATATTACTTTATCCCCTTGTCAAGGGGTTTGGGGAGCAATTTTTAAAAATTGGTTAGTGACGGTACGGAATGCTATAATAATCCCGGTCTTACCCCAACAGTAAGTGGGTATATCGGATTAATAATTTTAGGAGGAGTTTAACCGATGGTAAACTGGGAAAAGAACCTGGCCCGAAAACCCCGCTACGAAGTAACCGCCGGCAAAATCAAGGGCCGGCAGTACCCCACCATGACCCTGATGAGCAATGACCAGGTGCCGGGCAGCAACACCTATATCGAAGCCGGATGGGTATGGGACATGCCCGACCCCAACCCCCACATCTTTGAGCATACCCATAAGGAAGGCTATGGCGAGATTGTTCTCCACATCGGCTCCGACCTCAACAACCCCGAAGACCTCGGTGCCGAGATAGAGTTCACCGTCGAAGGCCAGCCGGTAGTCTTTGATACCACTTCGGGGATTTTCATACCGGGTGGGGTAAAGCACGGCCCGCTCATCTGGAAAAGGCTCTCCCGCCCCCATCTACAGATAGCCATGGTCCTCGGCGCCGGCACCATGGCCGAAGCCGACCCGGGCGGGCACGTTAAGCAGAGGGCGGAGGGCAGATAGCCTCACGCCTTTTTCAGCTTCAATTGCGAGGTGCAGTTCGGGCAACGCGTCGCCTTAACCGGTATTGAGCTAAGGCAATAAGGGCACTCTTTGGTCTTGGGTGCCTCTGTCGCTTTCTGTCTGGCGGTCATCCTGGCGATAGGACGGACGACCAGGAAGAATATAACGGCGGCGATAATGAGGAAACTGACCACCGTATTGATGAAAGCGCCGTAGTTGATGGTAACCGCCCCCGCCTCCTGCGCTGCTGCCAGGGAAGCATAGGGCCCCGCCACCGCACCCTCGCGAAGGACGGCAAACAGGTTGCCGAAATCCACCTTACCCAGCGCCAACCCTATCGGCGGCATAACAACATCCTTGACCAGCGAGCTTATCATGGTGCCGAAGGCAACGCCGATGACGATGCCCACCGCAAGGTCGACCACGCTGCCGCGCATTATAAACGCCTTGAAACTCTTAAGCATGTGGCACCTCCTCTTCCGTTTCCCGAATAGTGGCACCCGCTTATAGACTCTGTCAAGACCCGAACACCCCCCTTGACAGTGGGCGAGGTTTGGATTAGTTTTCTATTAAGCAGAGGGGGGAGTAGAGCGCCAACTACGACCTCCTAAATCAGCTGCGGATACCCCAAGAAAGAAAGGAGGCTAAAGAAAATGGCCGGAAAAAATGGGGGGAAATACGCCAAATACATTCTCGAATACGACCCTTCGATGGAGCAGAAGATTATGCCCTTCCGGGCGCAAAGGGAGAGAGGGGGGTTTCAACCTCCCATGAAAACCTTTATGTGCATCGATGACTCGGACGCCAAAGGGTGCCATTACTACTGGGCCATGTGGTTTACTCCCGAACGTCCCTTTAACCTTGGTATAGGACACCCACCCCACACCCACAAGGATGCCGAGCTCCTCTTCCACATTGGGACGGACCCGAATAACCCAACAGATTTGGGAGCCGAGGTCGAGCTTTATCTGGGCAGGGAAATGGAAAGACATATAATCACCAAGACCTGTGTGGTCTGGATCCCGCCTGGTTTTATCCACAGCCCGTGGAGACCTATAGTAACCCGCAAGCCCTGGATATTCATAGAGGTAAATCAGGGACCCGTACATACCGAAAAAGGCTACCATCAGTTAATACCTAAGGAACTACAGGAGAAATTCCCGGAAGAGATGAAAACGATGGGCCAGATATTTGTCGACGAGGGTTATTGATAACGGGAATGCTCAAATAGAGAATATTTTAAAGTGGCTTACAAGATTACCGATGCCTGCCTGAAGTGCGGCGTTTGCGTGGCTAAGTGTCCCCAGGGGGCTATTAGCGAAGAGCTGTCCCAGGTTGAGTTTCACACCCGCCAGCTGACTCTGCACCATGTAAGCATCGACGCGGAGAAATGCAACGATTGCGGGATCTGTGTTTCCGAGGAATACTGGTGCCCGGCCCAGGCCATTGTCAAGGCATAAACCTTTAGCAGAGACAATTGGCACCATAGAGAGGCTGGCCTGGGCGGGCACGTTAAGCAGAGAGAATGGAGATTATCAAAAAATGGGCAAAGGTATTGACAAAAGTCAATAAACAAGTATAATACAAGCCTCCGATATGCTAAACTAACCGAATAATCTTAATAAGTAACGGTCGGGTTTGGTAGATTATGGTAGAAAAGGGCACAGAACCGCCAATTGATAGGCGGGCGACAGTGCCCTTTTTTATTAAATTCAAAGGAGGTTAAAAGATGGACACACTAGCTATGGTCTGCTTAATCATTGCCGCTGTAGGTGCCGTAAACTGGGGGTTGGTCGGGCTATTCAAGTTCGACCTTGTGGCTTTTATCGTGGGCAAAAAGTTTGGGGAAGTCAATATCCTCTCCCGTCTAATTTACATCATAGTAGCCGCCGCCGGGGTTATCGCTGCTGTCCATTACTTTTAGCGATTAAGTTTGAGGGCTTAGTAACGACCACGTTTCGGCCTTTCCTAAAGATTGGCTCTACGCTTCGCCGTGGCCTAAACGCTAACCGAGCGTACGCCGGCAAGGGAAGTGTACTTTTTACCCATGCCGTGCACTGCAGCATTTGGCTAAGCTGATGCCGAGCAAAGAATAGGTAGGACCGTTATTCCGCTATAAGAAGGGGAGCCTCAAGACTCCCCTTAACTACAACCCCTAAAGCCAGCTCAGCTTTTCCCGCAGCGCCTTGAGGTTGATGACGTCCTCCCGATTATACTCCAACAAAACGGCCAGGGCGCGGCGGTCATAATCGTTCACATATCGCCACCATAACTGCACCGCTTCGTGGCCATTGACCTCTCTCAGCCGCCTCGGTATGCCCAGCTGGCGCTCAACCGCCTTGAAACCACCGCGCAGGTTGTTCCGCCAGCAGTCGTACATAAGGTCGCAGTGCTCGAAGATTTCGGCCAAGTTCACCCCCAGCCGGCTCCGGATGAAGGGCAGGTCGAAGCGGCTGCCGTTGTAGGTATAGAGCACCTCTACACCCTGCAAAACTTCCAGCAGGCTTTCCGCCGAGATGTCCTCGCCCACCAGCTGCACAAAGCGGTTGTTGTTTCCCCGGCAGAGGTGCACCCCCACCACCGTTATCTGGCAGTGCCGCGGCGAAAGCCCCGTCGTCTCGATATCCAGATAGGCCTCAAAGTAACCTGGCAAGGCAACTCCTTAGTGGTATTATAAACCAAAAGGCGCCCGACTCAGCGGACGCCTTAATTATACAACTTTATCTAACTCTTACCACTGCACGAACATGGGCATAACCACGTGGATATAGTTATCAACGCCCACCGGTTTGAGCACACCGGGGCTGGAGGGGTTGGTCGTCTCCAGCGCCACCTGCGCCTCGTGGAGCACGCCCAGAACATCGGTCAGGTACTTGCCGTTGAAGGCAATCTTTGATTCCTCGCCCTCAACCATAGCGTCGATTTCACCAACGTCGTCGCCGACCTCCTCGGAACGCGCCGAAACGGTCACCTTGCCCGGGGTCATTTCCCCGCCGGGGGCGACCACCAAGCGCACGATGCCGCTGCCGTCACGGGCAAAGATGGAGGCGGTCTTGGTCGCCCTCAAAAAGTCGGCGACGCCGATAACCGCTTTGGTGGTATACTTCTTGGGGATAAGCTGAGAATAGTTGGGGAAGCTCCCCTGAATCAGCTGGCTCACCAGCTCGATATTCTTTAGGGCAAACAAGGCCTGCCCCTTTTCGGGGTTGACCGTAATCGAGACCGCTTCTTCCTGGTCGGCCATGAGACGGTTCAGCTCGGCCAGGGTGCGCGCAGGGATAATAACCTCGGTCTTCTGGGTGACAGCCTGGGCCAGGGGCAGCTTATAGACAGCCAGGCGAAAGCCGTCGGCAGCCGCCAGTGTCAATGTATCGCCGTCGAACTCGGCATCGACGCCCGTCAGCACCGGTCTTGACTCCTCGGTAGCCGCGGCGAAGGCGACATGCCCGATGGCCTGCCGCAGCGCCTCCACCTCGACCTTAGTGGCGATACCCCCTTCAACTTTCGGTATCGGGGGAAAGTCCTTGGCGTCCACGCCGCTTATTCGGGCCTCGAAGCGGGCGCACTTCAACCCCAGCGTCTTGGTCTGGGGTGAAAGGGTTATATCCACCTTATCGCTTGGCAGCGAGCTGATAAACTCGGCTAAAAGCCGGGCGGGCACGGTAATCGAACCCTCCTCCTCCACCTTGGCTCCAATCCAGCAGCTGATGGCCATCTCCAGGTTGGTGGCAGAAAGTTTTAAGCGCGACTTGTCCGTAGCCAGCAGGACGTTATTGGTTATCGGGAGGGTGGTTCTGACAGCGACCGCTCTCCCCACCACGTTAAGTCCATGGTCTAGATTCTCCTGAAGGCATGATAGTTTCATGACACCCCCCAAAAACGAGCTAGTTTAGTAGTGTAGTATATACCAATAATTTCGTTTACTCAAGGGCAATATCACCGCTTTTGCCACCACTTTTTTTGACTAAGCGGATGTTCTCGATGCGCGCCCCCCGGTCGATCCCCTTGACCATATCGTAGATGGTCAGCGCGGTCAGGGCGGTGGCGGTCAGCGCCTCCATCTCAACCCCCGTCCTCCCCGTGCTCTTGACGGCAGTGGTAATTTCAACAGCGCTGTTTTTCTCGTCCAGCTCGAAATTGATTTTAACCTCGTCGATAGGGATGGGGTGACAAAGCGGTATCAGGGAAGAGGTCTTTTTAGCCGCCATAATGCCGGCCAGTTGGGCGACGGCGAGCACATCCCCCTTTTCCACCCCACCATCCTTTATCCGCTTCAAGGTCGCCGCTTGTATCTTGACCACCCCCTTGGCGATGGCCAGACGCTGGCTCTCGGGCTTGCCCGAAACGTCCACCATCTTGGGTCTTCCCTGCTCGTCCATGTGGCTCATTTCTTTCATTGACCCCACCTCCCCATAGGATTTTTATCCCCCTACCTGGGAAAACGGGCGCTGGCGGGGGACATCGCCCTCGGCGATATGGTGCTGCTGCGGCTTATTGGCCACCGCCTCCTCGATGAGCTTTTTCAGACCCTCGGCTTCAGCCCCACCACGCAAAGGTGTTTTAAGGTCGACCTCGTAGTCGCTCAAAAGGCACGGCCTCAGTTTGCCGTCGGCGGTCAGCCGCAGGCGGTTGCAGTTAAAGCAGAAGTGCTCGCTCACCGGGGTGATAAAGCCGATGGTGCCCTTGGCCTTGGGCAATCGAAAGTATTTGGCCGGCCCGTTGCCCACGCTGGGCAGGCAAGGCTCCAGCTTGCCCAGTTTATCGATTGTCTTTCTCATAGCGCTGGCGGCGACAAACTGCGGCTCTTTATTTTCGCCATTGACGGGCATCAATTCGATAAAGCGCACGTGCCAGTCCTCGTCGATGGTCTTGGCGGCGAAATCGAGCACCTCGTCGTCATTGACCCCCGGTATCACCACCATGTTGAGCTTGACCGGTTCCAACCCCACCCCCCGAGCCACCTCGATGCCCTCGAGCACGTCGGCGAGCTCGGCGTCGCTACGGGTGATGGCCAAAAATCTATCCGGTTTTAGCGTATCCAGGCTGATGTTGACCCGATTCAAACCCGCCCTTTTCAGTTCGGCGGCATACTGGGCCAGCATGGTGCCGTTGGTGGTCAGCGAGATGTCGTCTATGGTCTTTATATCGACCAGCATCGCCACCAGCTCGGGCAGGCCCGCCCGCACCAGCGGCTCGCCCCCGGTCAGCCTTATTTTATCTATCCCCATCTCGGCGGCGGCTCTGGCTATGGTGTCGATTTCCTCGTAGCGCAGTATGTCTTCATGCGCCAGTGAGCTAACGCCGCCGACGGGCATACAGTAGACGCAGCGCAGGTTACAGCGGTCGGTGACCGAGATGCGCAGATAGTTTATGGGACGCTGGAAAGAATCGGAAAGTCCGGTCATGGTAATACTCCCAAGCTATTATACACGAAAAGGCGGGAGATAGGCTATTAAAGGCGGTTAGCTAGCTAACCTCTTAAGCACTTCCTTGGCTTTAGCCGCCGCCCGCCCCCGGTGGCTTAGCGTATTTTTGATTTCTAATGGCAGCTCGGCCATCGTCTTGCCCATTTCGGGCAGGTAAAAGATGGGGTCGTAGCCGAAGCCCCCCTCCCCCACTGGTTCAAAGGCGATTACACCATCGCACTCGCCGGAACAAAGCTCGACCTCGCCCTGGGGGTTAGCGATGGCGATGACGCACTTAAAACGCGCTTGACGCTTTTCCTGGGGCACCCCCTGCATCTTGGTCAGCAGGTATTTTACGCGGTCGGCATCTGAGGCATCTTCGCCAGCATAGCGCGCCGAGAGCGTTCCCGGCTCGCCCCCCAGCGCCTCCACCTCAAGACCCGAGTCGTCGGCTAAAGAAAGCAGCCCGCTTTCGGCGGCTAAGGTCGTCGCTTTTAAGCGGGCGTTCTCCTCGAAGCTCCTCCCCACCTCTGCCACCTCGGTATCAATGTCAACCTCGTCGGGCGTCACCAGCTCGAAGGGCACTCCCTCAAGCAGGCTTTTGTATTCGCGCGCCTTGCCCTTGTTGTTCGTCGCCAGGAGGAGCTTGGGCATCCTATTCCTCCAGCTTAACGAACCTGCCTTTAAGCTTCTTATAGACCTCGGGCATGGTGGTGTATTCCATCTCTTCCAGCGGCAGGCGGTGCGGCTCGAAGGGCCCGTGATAGCGCAGGTAATCGGCCACATCGAGAGCCTGCTGGCGGGCGTTATCGAAGGACTTATCGGCGAACATATCCCGTGGTCCCACCAGCTTGCCTCTGGAAAGCTGAAAGCCAAGGCAGGTCGCTCGGGGCGGCCCGTCGAATCGGGTGGGCGTGCTGTCCTCAACGGATACCGGCATCAACGGCCCGTGGTGTGAGCCCCGCATCCACCCCTCCACCAGCAGCGGCAGCGTGAAAGGCTCTACTACTTCGCCCACGGCGGGGAAGTCCCCCTGCGAGCGTACGATGCAGACGGGGTCGTCCTTACCCACGTAGCGCCCCGCCAACAGAGACACGCGCTGGGTGGAGGATGCCGCCGCAATCTCTCCGGTGGCACGGTGATATACGGCCTTAACCATGAAGCGCGAAGGCGCCCCGATGAAAACGAGCAGGTCGTAGATCTCCTCGGGCGCATTAAAGGTTATCTTCTTGTGCTCCTTGACGTCGTGCACCTCGAAGGCAAAACCGCTGTGCATATTGGAGGCTATGACTAAGCCTATGGTATTAAAGGGGTCGGCGAACATTCTATATAGCGGCAGGTTCCAGGCACCCGCCGAGGTCTTGTCGGCCATGAAGATGATGACCGTCTCCGCCTCCCGTTCCTCGAACTCCATCTCGGCCACCCCCGGGCCCATCCCGCGCACGTTGCCGGAAAAGGCGTCGGCGAGCAGGTCCTGTCCCGCCCCGTGCAGTTTCAGCTTTTTGGCCAGATTAGTGCAATCGACGAAGGTGTCCCAGGCGAGCTTGTGTATCTCGCCGTTACCTTCGCCCTGGTCGTGGGTCATAATCAACTGCAGGTCGTCCCCGCACTTGGTTACGTAACAATCAATGAGTAACCCGCTCGTCTTGGCCTTATCAGTGCACTCGCAGGCTAATTCCAGAACATCGGGATGGGAATCGGAATGCCCCACGAAACCGCCGATATCGGCCTTTATCACGCTCAATGTGACCGCCATAACGCCTCCTTACCAAAAATTTTATTGATTAAAACTCTATACCCCCCCGCGACGCCACCCCCATATCGTAAGGGTGTTTAATCTTCAAACACTCAGTAACCAGGTCGGCGGCCTGCACCAGCCTGGTGTCGGCGCGCCGTCCGGTGAGGATAAGCTCCACCTTCTCGGGCTTATCCCCGATGAGCTTCAACACATCGTCAACGGAAATAAGCTCAAAAAATACGGCCACGTTCACCTCGTCCAGCACCACCATATCGTATTTACCACTCAGCATCGCCTCACGGGCGGCGGCCAGCGCCTTCTCCGCCTCCTCCTTCTCCTCCGCCTTGATGTTATTAGGGTCGACCAGTCCGCCAGAGCCAAAGCTGGCCATGGTCACGCTGGGTAGCTGAGAAAGGATGTGGAACTCGCCGGAGGGGTGAGCGCCCTTCATGAAGAAGGCGATATATACCTTCAGCCCGTGACCCAGGGCTCGGATTACCGTACCGATGGCGGCTGAGGTCTTGCCCTTGCCGTCGCCAGTGAAAAGCTGGACCAGACCCTTGGAAAACGGCTCCGGTGCCAGAGGACTATTAGATGCCTTATCGCTCAATGAAGCCCCTAAGGAAAACTAGAAGTGAGTTAAGTTTAACCAACCCCAACCCACCCTGTCAAGGAACTTTGAGCGTTATCTAACCGTCATTGTAAGTGAAACGAAACAATCTCCCCCTCCTCTTGAGGCAACGCACCCCTCCCCTTTCCTGTATCTTGTCCCACCCACCACCCTTTAATGAAAAAGGGGGGCTTCTTCCCCCTTTCAAACCCCGGAAGGGGGGCTGGGGGCGTCCCCCAGAAGGAATTCTAGAGGGAGAATCCCCTCTAAGGGTGGGCAGGGTGGGTCAGCAAAACGTACGCCGACAGAGTGGGGCGGGGACTTGCTCAAAACACTCGCGTTAAATCCCGATTGTTAACCCCCAAGTGATAGTGCTATAATTAACCCGAATCTAGAAGGAGAGTACCCAGACATGTCATCAACCGAAGACCTCATCGAGGAATACAAAAAAAAGAGGGCCAAAATCGAAGAGATGGCCTCCCCCGAAGCCATCGAGAAGCGTCACAGCAAAGGCCAGTGGACGGCCCGAGAAAGGATAGACTATCTCTTCGACCCCGGCACCTTTAACGAGATCGGCATATTCGTCAAGCACAGAACGACCCACTTCGGCATGGACAAGGCGGAGGTACCCGCTGAGGGCGTGGTCACCGGCTACGGCCTGGTCAACGGCCGCCCCGTGGTCGCCTTCTCCGAGGACTTCATGGCCATGGCGGGAACCTTCGGCGAGTACCACGGCCTCAAGGAGATAAGGGCTATCGACTTCGCCAAGGAGATGGGTTGGCCCCTGGTCGGCCTGAATGACTCCGGCGGCGCCCGCCTCCAGGAAGGCATGGACACGCTGGAAATGTACGGCAACCTCTTCAAAGCCCAGATAAGGGCTTCCGGCGTCATCCCCCAGATAGCCGTGCTCATGGGCCCCTGCCTGGGCGGACAGGCCTACCACCCCATCATGCAGGACTTCATCATCCAGTGCCGTAACACCGGCTTTATGGGCATTGCCGGACCCGCTTTCGTCAAGACCCAGCTCGGTGAAGAAATCTCGCTGCAAGAGCTCTCCGGCTGGAAGGCGCACGCCGTAAAGAGCGGCCAGACCCATATCGTCGCCGAAGACGACAAGGACGCGCTGGACAAGACCAAGGAACTGCTGGCCCTCTTCCCCTCGAACAACCGGGAGATGCCACCCCGCGTCCAGACCAACGACGACCCCGAGCGGCTCTGCCCCGAGCTGGACACCATCATACCCGACAAACCCACCCAGCCCTACGACATGTTCAAGGTAATCCATGCCATCGTTGATGACGGCTATTTCTACGAGATATTTAAGGACCACGCCAAGAGCGTGATTACCGGTTTCGCCCGCTTCAACGGCCGCCCGGTGGGCATCTGGTCCAACCAGCCCATGTGGGCGGCGGGCACGATTGATTGCGACGCCGCCGACAAAGGCGCTCGCTTCGCCCGCTTCTGCGACCTCTTCAACATCCCCGTGGTCACGCTGGGCGACTGCCCCGGTTACATGATCGGCTCCGAGCAGGACTGGCAGGGCATACTGCGTCACGGCGCCAAATTGCTCTTCGCCTGGGCCGACGCCACCGTGCCCTTGATTTCGATTATACTGCGCAAGTCATACGCCGGCGCTCACTACGGCATGCTCGATAAGGGCATCGGCGCCGACCTCGTCTTCGCCTGGCCCACCGCCCGCGTCACCATCGTCGGTGCCGAGACCGCCGCCAGCGTCATCTTCGCCAAGGAAATCAAGAACGCCAAGGACCCCAAGGCGACGGCGGCCAAACGCATCAAGGAATATAGCGAAATCTACGAGAACCCCTACAAGGGAGCCGAGCGCGGCTACATCGACGACGTCATCATGCCCAGCGACACCCGAAAGGTCATCAACCGATCGCTGGATATACTGGAAAACAAGGATAAGGATAACAAGGCTTTCCTGTCCCGACCCTGGAGGAAGTACTCCAATATCAACTTGTAGGTGAGTTGCTACGGAAATCATCCCGGCCATAGATATCCGCGGCGGCCGATGTGTCCGCCTTTATCAAGGCGACTATGACCGCGAAACGGTGTTCTCCGAAGACCCGGTAGAAGCCGCCCTGCAGTGGCAGTCGCTGGGGGCACCCCGACTCCACATCGTTGACCTCGACGGCGCCGCCGAAGGCAGCGTCAAGAACATCGAAATCGTCACCGATATCGCCCGGGCCGTAT
>Ga0209427_10003433_pt1 | contig 18590 bp, 16 predicted proteins | sample DeeMarSWOR136_30_FD_187465 | JGI IMG/M metagenome (GOLD analysis project Ga0209427, IMG submission 187465) | Marine sediment microbial communities from White Oak River estuary, North Carolina - WOR-1-36_30 (SPAdes) (version 2) | ecosystem: Environmental > Aquatic > Marine > Intertidal zone >...
CCTACTGCTTCTGTTGCTTCTCACTGGGCTGGAATATTTCCAGATGGTGTCCCGAGTGGGAATTATTATATTGGCTGGATTGTTGATGTAGATAACTTAATTGAAGAATTTAATGAAGACAACAATTATAATTTCATTTTGACATCTAAATTATTGGTAGATGGAAGTCCACCAATTAATCCTACAAGTTGTCTTCAATTAAATGGTACAACAGAAAGTGATGTATGGCAAGATTTGATCTATGATCCTTATTTTAATTGGAGTGGTGCTACTGATTCGCATTCAGAAATAAAAGGATATTATTATTACTGGGGAGAAGATTCAGATGGAATATCTTCTTCCTTCACTACTTTTGCATGTTACAATCCCCCGGCAGTTAACAATGGTACATATTACTTAAGAATCTGTACTGAAGATATTGTGGGAAATAGAGCTCCTTGGGAGACGTTATATATTTTTAAATATGAAGATGCAGACAGCACAAATGATAATCCTATTGATGATCCAGTTGATGATCCTATTGATGTTCCAGGCGATAATCCTAATGAAGATAATAAAGATGATCCTAATAATCTTGTCAAGGATCGCATTAATATTAGCATTATATGGGAAGGTGTCATCATTTTATGCATATTAAGCTCATTGATCTTTCTATTTTTTAAGATTTACTTGAAACGATAAAAAGTGATTATATTATACTTAATTTTTTTTTAAATATAATTAAAAGATAATAAGTCAAATGATTAAAAATAATAATAATCCCTCAAATTGTTGTAAATTTTGTGGTTGGGAATTCGACCAAAAGATTATTCAAAGGATAATAGATAATAACCAAACTGTTGTATGTGAATTCTGTGGAATAGACCTTGATATTTTTAATGTTAACATACCAGAAGGATTTAAAAAAGAGAAAAATGGAGAAATAATTCAATCAGATTGTGATTCTGAAACCAAGAAAAAATCAATTGGTAAAAAAATTAAAAAATGGATACAGCCTGAGAAATATTCTAAAAATGTAATTTTTGGAGAAGACGATTTTCCTAAAATCTTCAAACAGAACTTAATCATTGTAATCTCACGTCTAATATACTTCGCTATAAGAACATGGGAGCAAGAGAATAATGTTAGTGTGCGCCGAGTATGTCTAGAAAAATCCATTAAAATTTATATTATAAAGAAGATCAGAGGCATAATTGACATGAAGGCACCTTCTAATTTCTTGAATAATTTATTTAAGATAAATAAAGAAGATTTTGAAGGATGGTTAAGATTATTTCAGAAAAAAATGAATTCAAATCAGGAGTACCAAACTCACTTCAAATTTTATTTGAATTGGCTAATAAGAGTAATTTTCAAACTAGTTTCCGATATGTGGGAAATGACAAATCTTCCTAGATTTCACTCAACGATTCTTAAGGATTTAAAAAAGCATGATTTTAATTCGAATCAATTTATAATTCACATTAAGAATGAAAATTCTTCTGTTCCCCCTAAATCAAATAAATCTATTAAGAATCCTTCAATTACTAAGGGATTAAAAGAGCAAATTATAGATCATATTCTAAATAAATTAGACAACATTCTTGTTAGTGAATTAACAAAAAGTGAGAGATTAAAGAATAAAGAATTGATAAGTAATTATATTCTTGAGCAAATAGAACATCAAATTTCTAATAAAAATTCTAATTTTAAAGTATTTTTAAAAAGATATATTGATAATATTGTATGGTTTCTAATAAAAGTTAAAAAATTAAATGAAACACGTCAAAAAATAACAGTTAGTAAGATAGCAAGAAAAACTCATGATAAAATCTTAATGTCACAATCTCAATGGTACAAAACTACAAAGCAAATTGTTAGGTATCTTAAAGATACCTTTAAGAAAAGTATAAGAACAACACATAATGACCCATTAGAATTATCAGAATCCCAACGTAATCAAATTAGGTCTTTTAAAAACTTTTATAAAATAATACGAGGTTATGATAATAATGGTATTACTATTACTTATTTAGATGCAAATTGTAAGGATAAGATAGAAATACATTATAATGGAAAATGCCAAGGAATAAATGGTTATTGCGACTTTCATATTGATTATAAGTTTTTACCTAGTTTAGGATATCATCATGTGATCGAAAATTATAAGAAGAATATTAAAGAAAGACATTATGAATATATATTACCTAAAAATTTATCATTTTATACGTATAAAAAATCTATTAAATTAATGCAAACCCAAATCGGAGGACTAAAATTAATCTGTGCTAATTGTCATAACATAAAACATTCAATAAGATATGTATTTCCTCCAATTTTCAACTTCCTTAAAATGCGATCTTTAGAAGAAATTGACAAAGATTCATCAAAAATTATAAATGAAACAAAAAGATTAACAAATAAATATTTCGCATGTAATAAAGAAAGGTATAAAATAACTAGAAATAACACACCAGCAAGAATAAAAATAGATATAAAAAGATCAATATTAGGGTTTGTAAAAAAGAAATACGTAATAGAATATCTTTTTGGATCAAATTATCATTGTCCTATATGTCAAAAAGCTAATATTAATGAACACCTCACATGTTTTGATACTCACCATACTAACTTGGATTTATTGCAAAAAATAAAAAAAATTGAGTTCGGTAGAGAATATGAACGTAAATCAATTCAGTGGTTAATTAAAAATATAATTTCTCAAGAATGTATTTTTATTTGTTCAAATTGCCACCTTATGATTAATGCCATAAACTATAGAGACCACACTCTTAATATATTAAAAAATCAAAAAGAAGCTATGTTTCTTGAGGCTTATTACCAACATTTAGATAAGCAAATTGAGATTAATAGAGAAATAATTTTACAATGGAAAGTTCAATTACGAAATAATAATTTAAATATAAAAAATCTCTTCCAAATAATTTTTAAAAAGGGAGAAGCTTTAGACCAAAAGCTAGTATGTATTTATTATATTTGCAAAGTATTTTCACAAGATTTAAAGGAAAAATTCTTTAATGCAAGCATCTTAAATTTTGTACTTAACAAACTACATACTCATTTTAACAATTATAAAACTCAATTATTAAAAAAGGGCTTTATTCAGAAATTACCAGGCAAAAAACAATTCAACCAAAAATTTTTCATAATTACTCAGAAAGGTAAACAACGAGCAGAAAATGTTATTAAAAATAAAACAAAAGAATTTCCAAATAGATTTAATGATATAATCCACATTTGGAAAGAGCGGTTTATAAAATATAAAGATTATGAAAGCGTTACTTAAAATTTCTCATGATATTTTGCCAACTTCATATCTAGGTGGCAAATTATTTTTATGTTCTCCCAATTTTATCATATTTTTCACTTTTTCAACACTATATTTATTTAGATCGTCAGTATTTAAACCATAATCCAATCTATATAATATTTCGTCTAACTCATTATATGTGATTCCTATTTCCCCCTCATCCGTTTGACCTTGCCAAAGTCCTGCACTTGGAGGCTTAACAATGATTTTTTGTGGTATTTTAAAGATTTTTGCTAATTCTCTAACTTCACATTTATAAAGGCCTCCAATTGGCTCAATGTCTACTCCACCTTAGTGTAGGAAAGCGAAAAACTTTCCTATATCACCATATTTAGTAAAGTAGCCAATTGCGAGTTCGGTTCTGTTTCCTGTTCCTCCTACCAAATGTCCTGTTGATTGTGCAATACTGTATAAAGTTATCATTCTTAATCTTGGTTTTATATTAGCCAATGCCATCTTACTTATCATGATATTTGAGGGGAAGCTTTTTACAAAAGCGCCATATGATGAAGTTAAATCAACAATATCAAGTGAAATTCCCAATGATTGCGCCACAATTTTTGCATCTTCCAAATCTTGTGAGATTGATTCGCATGGTAATCCTACACATCTAACGTTTTCTTTTCCGAGAGCTTTAATACAAAGACTTGTTGTAACAGCAGAATCAATACCACCACTGAGCCCTACAGTAATACCACTTAATTTAGCACCTTTAACATAATTTTTTATCCAGTTTGCTATATTCTCAATTAATTCTTCATAATTTAATTTTCTCATATCTATTCAAATTCACGATTTCATTTATTCATTTAATTTTTGCATAAACTTAAAAGATAAGATTATAATAAAAAGTTTATAACTATAAAATTAAAAAAATAAACTTAACTTTATCTAATAGAAATAATATTTTTTAAAAGTATTGATGTAGAATGAGTGAAGAATTTAAAAAGATTGTTGATAGTTCTTTCGATAATGGAACACCCTTATGGATTTATACGCAGGATTATATTTATGGTATAGTACCAAGTGCAGGCGATAAATGGTTAGAAGTATCTTATACATTCGAAGATCCTGATGACCCATTAATGAAGGGAGAAAAAAGTGCAGATTTTGCTTATCAATTAATGATGGAAGAGATTTCTAAAGGGGTTACTTTTTATATTCAAGACTTAAAGGTTCCATTGTTAAAAGAGTTTGCTGAAGGTGCTGGAAAGTCCGGTTCTGATCTAATAAAAATGGTTATAATCGAACTAATAAACAATACTTCAAAATATACAAATAATACTGATTTTATAATTAGAAGTAAAGACGAATTAGCCAAGTTAAAAGAAAAAGTATAGATTTTTCTCCGTTTAAATATACAAACCGCGTCGTTGTGGATATTTTTTGGAAAATTCCTGATCAATACGCCTTCCTAATGCTGGTCCAATATTTGAGTCTCGTTCACTTATTAATTTTTTAAGATAATTACCATGATCTTGAGAAAATTTTTCAATTCCGGTAGCGATTATATTTTGATCTTTTTTAATAGGAACAATCATACCAAATAGACGGAGCATATCGTTTGGTGACATTTTTTTTCCAATCATTTCATCTATATCTTTATCTATGTTTCTAACAACTGTGCCCATACTTAAAGCAGAATAAGGACTTAGTTGTTTTGATTTTAACCAATAAGCATTAGGTTTTTTTGTTATAAATGTATCTAGATTGCCTTCTTTATCATTTGAACCTATGACCCTCCAATCCTTTCCATCCCTATCATATTCTTTTTTCATCTTTTTAACTACAGAACTGATTGGAGCGACTCCATGATAATCCTTTTTTTCCTTATTATCACTAGTCATAGTATCCTATTATATTAAGTTAATCTAAGTATAAAAATGTAAAGGAAAACAATAAAATATTTTAAATTGAATATTATAGATGATATATAAAAGAATTTTGAAATAATAGAAAGTGGAACAACAAAAAAACTTTGAAAAGTTCAAAAAATTCATTGGCTTATCTGATAAATTTATAATTAATAAGGATTTTCAAGAGATTCAGAGGCTTTTTCCTTTAATTGATAGTTTTGAAGAATATTTCTTAAGTGGGTATCATAAACGCAAGAAAGAGGGAGCCTTTTATACAAATAAAACTTTATCAGATTTTATTGTTATAGAAACATTACTCTGTGTAATTAATAAGAAGTTAAATGAAAACATTCAAGATCCTAGAATCATAAAAGATTTGGATGTGATTACTAAATTAGATAATAATATTAAGCAAGAGATAATAAAAATTCTATTAAGCATTACAATTTGCGATCCAGCTTGCGGTTCAGGGGGTTTTCTCGTAAGTGCTGCTCATATCATTTATAATACTATTCTAGAATTAAACTATAACCTACCTAATACTCAAATTAAGAAAAAAATATTAAGCAATCTATATGGATTTGATATTAACAAATATGCAATTAAATTGTGTACGTTAAAGCTTCTAAGGTGGTATAATAATGAAGATAAAACTCAAATACAAAAATTAATATCAATCTTAAAATCAAATTTACGAATACAAAATAGTATAAATAAATTTCAATTTCCAAAGTTTGATATAATAATTGGTAATCCTCCTTACGGAAATATACTAAATCATAAAGAAAAAGAAATTTTTAAAAAAGAAAATGTTTTTTTTAAGGATATTTACTGCACTTTCTTAATAAAAGCTTTGAAATGGAGTAATGAGCTAGTAAGCTTCTTAGTCCCTAAAAGCTTTCTTTTAAGGCAAGGATATATTAAATTTCGTAATAAATTTCTTTCTAGAGCCAATATCTTAAAAATCTTTGATGTTGGTTCAAAAATATTCAAGAATGCAACCAACGAAGTACAAGTTATATTGTATGAAAATAAAGAAGATTCAATTGCGAAGGATCTAGCTATTTTTAATTATCCAAATAATAGGATTATTACTTATCCAAATCAAAATGTGGACTCTTTAAGAATTTGCTCCAATTTATCTTGCCCATTAAATGTAAGAACTAAAAAGTTATATGTTTACACATTTTTGAATAATTGTCCATTCTGTGGATCTCTGACTGTTTTATTAAACCGTATTAGGATTAAAATGAACAAAGAAATCTATTCTATTATAGATAAAATTGAAAGAACTGGAGATTTAAATTATTTAAATCCCTTAGATTTCCCAAATATGATTAGAGGAGAAGAAGAAAAAGGTTTAAAATTGGTTAGGAAGAAATTAAAGGAAGGTGTAAATGGTTCTTGCTTTTTTATAAGTGCTAGAAATGATTTTAATTATTATTTTTTTAACAAAACTAGATCCTTCAATATTAATGATCTTAATTCAAACATTTTAAAGGGTAATGATTATGAGTACTATAAAAGTCCAAAATTACTTATTAAACATAATAATATAATTCCACAAGCATTATATGCAGAAGATAATGTTTGTTTTACATCATCTATTTATGCATTACTACACGATGATAATAGTGAATTAAAATTCTTATGTGGTGTAATTAATTCAAGCTTAATCCAATTTTATTGTATTTATGCTATAAATAATCAAAAGGATACCACTATCAACTTAAATCAATATATGATACGGCATCTCCCAATCATAAAACCTAATGAGGGAATTAAATTAAAAATTGTAGAAATTGTTGAAAAACTTGATATTTTGCTTGAAGAGTTAAATGGGATTCCTGATAATAGAGTTTTAGAACTGTTAAGAAACCTTGATCAAATTATTTTTAATTTATATTCACTATCAGAACAAGAAGTAAACTTAATTATTTCAAAAATAAAAAATCAGAATAAATTTTTTAATATGATTTATGAAAATTGACTTCTAATGCTTGTATGCTTATCTGTTTAAAGTGAAAATCACAGATATTATCTCCTAACCCCATAAATTTACTTCTTTCAATTTTTACCTGTGAATTAAGGTCTTCCAAAACTGCTTTGTAAAATGGAATACAAAAATCCTTACAAATTAAGGGAATTTTACTTTGGCGATCTGGATTCCTATCCATTATTGCTTTATAGGGACATTCATTTATTTCAATAATTACTTCTTGATCAGAAATATAATTAACTGAATATTTCCAGCCTTCTATTGACCATCGGAAAGTGACTAATTCAATTAAGTTATTTAACGTATTCGCTTTAATATTTAAATATTGTTGAATCCTTTTGAAAATGATTTTCATGAGTCTTATCCATACATTTTTATCAATTTTAAGAGCAATTTCCCATCCTACTTCTTTTTCAACCTCTAACATCCAAACACCATCTATAGTAAAGAAATTTTTTTCAAAATAATACAATTTATCTGCATCACTCACTTTTTTCATTAGAGATCCCATTATAATTCATTAACTTATTTAAGAAAATGAATACTTATTATTATAGTATCAATCAATATAAAATAATATAAAAAATTTTGCGATAGAGATTGATACGTAGAAATATTTATTGCTTTTTTAAGAATCTTTTCTTTCATTATTAAATTTAATCAGTTTCTATCTTAGACTTATAATTTAGCATCCCATAATCTTTAAATATAAAGGATTTTTTATCCAAATTAGATAAGCCTAAATAACATTGATTTTTAATTGTAATTCATAAAAATAACATTGTTTTAAGATTAAAATTAACTAAAAAATTATTGATATATATAATCTTTCAGTCCTAAATGATTAATTAGTAATGTAAATTAAGCGGGGATAAAAAATGGAACTGATATTACTAGGATTATTTTTAAGTTTAATTGCTGGATTATCTACCTCAATTGGTAGCTTTATTGCCTTTTTTATGAAAAAGCCGAGCCCAAAATTTATATCATTTATCATGGGATTCTCTGCAGGAGTTATGATCCTAATTTCTTTTGTTGAATTACTTCCAGAGAGCATAGAGACAATTGGTTATGAAATGGGACTTTTATTTTTCTTTCTTGGAATGATCTTAATGTTTATTATTGATATAGTTGTTTCTCATGAATATGAGTTTGAAGATTCAATTGAAATTCTAGTAAATGCTAATGGTAAGAGTAAACCACATCTTCATCATGGACATCGCCACAAACGTCGCTATCAACGCCATAGTGAAAAAAAAGAAACAAGTTTAGTCAAGACTTCAATATTTATAATCTTTGGAGTCTTTATTCACAATTTTCCAGAAGGTATGGCAACGTTCATTGGAACTTTAACTCATGTTCAACTTGGAATTTTACTAACTCTAGCTATAGCTCTACATAACATACCAGAAGGAATTGCTGTAGCAGTACCAATTTATGCTTACACTTTAAATAAGAAAAAGGCCTTTAAATGGTCTTTCATATCCGGAATGAGTGAACCCTTAGGAGCAATACTTACATGGTTGATTCTTTTTCCCTTTATCAATGATTACGTATTAAATGCTATGTTGGGAGCAGTTGGGGGAATAATGGTATATATTTCATTAGATGAATTATTACCTATATCTCGTTCAATGGCTAAAGAGCATTATTCTATAATAGGAATTATTATTGGTATGTTTATCATGGCAATAAGTATATTAATATTATAAAATTTCTTATAATGTTAGTAATCAAATTCAAAATCACCAACCTTTATCTTTTCCTTGAGAATTTCTCCTGGTCTTTTTATACAAACCTTAATTAAATTTAGCACACTGTAACCTCTCTTCTTTAAAAAGCTAATACTTTGAAAATTATTAGGATGTATCCAATTATAGACATTATAACATCCAATCTCTTGTGCAATAATTTCAGCTTTCTCGTATAGTGTGGAAGTAACTCCTTTTCTTCTTTCTTCAGGAATAACCTAAAGAGCTTCAGACTAAATTAAGTTATCTTGTATTTTACACACTTGATATCCTATTAAATTCCCCTTATTACCCTTTGCAATAAAAATGGGATATTTTTTCTTTTGATAAAATTCTAATTCTTCTTTAGCAACTTCCAAATCAATCTTTCGTTCAATTCTTTTTAATTTTGCTAATCAGACGTTAGATTGACTACTCTATTTAATTAATTTTAACTTATCACTTGGTTCATATTGCTAATCTTCATTGAGATTGCTTTTATTCTTAATAGAATTGTTATAATAATTAATGAAAAAGAAAAATAAGGAAAAAGTTAAAATAATTATTCTTTTTTTCTTAAAATTGAACTTAATTCAGTTTTAAGTAAATCACGTATTGCTACACGAATTACTTCAGAACGATTGGGATACAGATTCATGTTAACTAATTCCTCTATACCACTAAGATATGCTTCTGGAATATGGCAAGTTATCAGTTTCATTTTTTTATAAAACCCCTTTTAATGTTCAAAACTTATAGTTTTTTGTTATATTTTACACACTTTGACATTATAATATATCAGTATAATACTACGATAATATATCTAAAATTCAATAGTAATTAATAGTTTGAAATTACATTTTTTTAACTTTTTGAATTATCTATAATTAAATCATTAAATAAAAATATTCATAGATTAATACACCAAATTTTATAATCATTCAAGCGTTAGATTTTAAGAGTGAGGATGAATATTAAATGTCAAACAAATATAACAGTAAGACAGCATTATTAGAAAGGTCTAGTAGAGTTATAAATTCTATGATTAATGGTATGGAAGAATTAAGTGTAGCAAAAAGAAGGAAAATTATGGAAAAAAGTGGAGAAGCATGTGCTCTAGCAGCTAGTTATGAAATTGCGAAAAATATTTCTGAAGAAACGACTTCTATTGAAGAGATTATTGAAAAAGTAAATAATCAAATTCCATGGTGCGGTCCATGGAATTTAAAAGATAATAAAATTAGCTCAATATGCAATGAATGTGGATGTCCTCTTGTTAGAAATAAAATTGTAGAATTAAATGGTACATTTTGTTATTGCTCTTTAGGTTGGGTAAAAATAATCTTTAAGACATTGCTTAAAAAACCCGTTCATGTCGAGATCTTAAAATCAATAGGTGCAGGTGATAATATTTGCGAATTTATTGTGTATATTTAAATAAAATAAAAATAATTAAACTGTTTCTTTAATAAAATTAATAATGAGTAAATTAGTGTTAGTTGATGGTGCCAAAGGTCATACTGGTACGTTTCTTTTAAAAGAAATATTAGAAACAAAACCAGAATGGAATATAGTGGCTACAGATTTACCTTCAAACAGAAGAGATGAACTAATGGCTAAGGAAAAAATCTTTAGTAGTAGATTTAAATATATGACTGAAATATTAGAGAATAAGAGAATTAAATTTATTCCAGCTGACTTAACTCAAAAGAGTACTCTTATCCCATTATTTCAAGGAAAACGATATGATATTATTTTTCACGTTGCTAGTTTATATGATTATTTTGCAGACTTAGAACTTTTAAGAAGAATAAATGTAGAAGGTATACAAAATTTGCTCGAAATTGTATATGAAACCCAAGACTTTAATAAATTAAGATTTATGCACTGGAGTACATGTGGTGTTTACGGAGAACCAAAATATCAAAAAAATAAGAAAGGATTCTCGATTCCTGCAGATGAAACAGTGCCTTATAGCCCCCCAAATAATTATAGTGTAAGCAAAATGGAACAAGAATTGGTTTTAAAGGATTATATTAATAAATACAAATTAAAATCTACGATTATACGACCTGCCCCAATAATGGGACCATATCAGATCTATGGAGTTTTTCATATAATGCAAATAGTAAATAAGTCTGGATTTGGACCTGGCATTCATATTTACCCTAAAAGGAAGCGTTTAGCCATGCCATTAATTCATGTTGAAGATTTAGTTAGAGCAGCTATATTTTTAGCAGAGAATGAACAATCAATAGGTGAAGCTTATAATCTTGTATTAGATACATGTTTTCAAGAAGATTTCCTTGAATATTTAGCAGATTTACTAAATGTTGATTATTTTAATTTACCTATATGGTGGCCATTTTATAAGATTTTCTCGAAATTTCTTTATTGGTTAAATAAAAGGAAAAATAGAAAAGCACAAAAATTGAACTCAAGACCCATAGTTGATTTATCCATGACGGGATACACTACTCATCAATATCTCTTTTCTAATAAAAAAATTAAAGATTTAGGATTTGAATTTAAATTTTCAGATTATAAAAGTGCTACTAATGATACTATTCAATGGTATCTTCGAAATAAATGGTTGGAGAGTGAATAATCTATGGGTTTTATTGAAGGTTTAATCTTATGTTTTATAGTTGGTTGGGTAAATTCTTATCTTTATCGGAAATATTTACGCAAGAAAAATAAAGATTGGATAGTTTTTCTAGCTATAATTTTTCTCTCGTTATTATGGTTATTCGACATTATGATATATTTTGAAATTATTGATATGACTTGGTTAAATTTTCTTCCTTGGGTTAATATTCCATCAACAAGTAAAGGGAAATACTTCCTATGGAACTCATTCTTAGTATTTGGGGTCGATCTCAAGATTATGCCTCAAGGTGGAATGGAAATAATAGCAAGTTTTTTACTAATCTCATATCTATTTTGGTATTATCTTGGTTCAAAACTCGGAAAAGTTGTTCATGGCTATAAAACATATCAGCAGGGACATTATTTATTATTTAGACCAGTAAAGAAATTTATTAAAGAACGGGAAAAAAAATTAAAAGATTTTCAATAATAATTTTAGATAATAACATAAGAATGTTAAAATAATAAAAAAAAAGTATTAATAAGTAATGAATCAGATCGATAGATATATTCATTTTATTTCTCTGAAAAGACACTTTCTGATGTTTCATGACCAGAGGGGTATAATCCCGTGATATCATGAGGTTTCGTATCGTATCCATTATCTTCCATAATGGTATAGAGTTTCTTAACATTATCTTCAACACTTAATTCCATAACTTCTCCTGCAAGGAGCACATAAGAAAACGCTGTTAAGAAGGGAATACCGAAAAACATGACTGCTGTTATGAGGAATCCAAATAATAGACTAAAAAAATCTGATCCTTCTCCAAAGAATCCGGTAAAATCTACAGTACCTAGAAATGAAGCAAAAGTTATCAAGGCAGAAAGACCTGCAATACCCTTAATAATAGATTGTGCCCAAACACTTATAGGTTCAATATCTCCAGGTTGCCGATATTTTTTATTTTCACGGTAATAGACAATTCCAGCATCATCAAGTAAATAATTCCCTGAAATGAAAAAAGCAAATAATAGAAATGATAATATCATTGGCAAAATACAGAATAACATGTATCCCATCATGAAATTAAAGAATTGCGTGGAGCCAAATACATCAAAAGATGTGGGATATTTAAATAAAGTGGTTAAAGCATCATAAGCATAAAAACCAACTGCGATTGAAAGAAGTAATGGTAATATTAATCTTTTAAGTTGAATTATAAGACCAATCTCTCGTCTTTCTCCCATATCCAATACAAAAATATCGTGTTTATACCCTTTCGAGACTTTAAAGAATAAATCCCTTAGCTTAATAAAAATAAACGCAAATTGTGGAGCGAAGCGGTTGTAGAGAGCAGCGGTTAATGGTAGTGTTCCATACCAAACAATGGTAACAATTATAAAAGCCATAACTATGTTTGAATTATTAGAACCTGTAATAAGAGTATTATTAAAAACATTCATTAAAATTAAAAAGACTATAAATGTTAAAGTCATTAATCCAACAGCCACACTATTTACAACAACAGTAAGTTTATGTTCCCCAAAAGCCTTGCGTCTATATTGTAATCTTTTTACTCGTAATATAATAATAATTACTCCTACTGCCATTAATATAGCAAGAATGATGAATAAAGGAAAACCTAAGGGAAACAATGGTGATTGCCATATTCCCCATGGTTTTTGAGTAGCTAGCGCAACAACTCTATCATCTCCTGTAAGGCAAAAATCATTTTTACCATCTCCATCGAAATCACTAATTGTTATTATCTTATTACCAGAATATTCTGTATTTATAATCGCAAATTCTCTCCAATTGAAAAAACTCACAATTTTATAGCGATTTATAGATGAAAATCCCACAAAGGGTTGATGACTTGTATAATATATTAATTCATCAACCGAATCTTCATCAAAATCTTCTTCTAAAGCGACAACATCGAAAGTTCTGTCCGATCCAATTTTTTCCCATAATAATTCGTGAGAGGTGAGTTCCAAGGTATATATTTGAACTATTTTATAATCATCATGAACTACATCATTATATCTCATATTAATTAAGAAATAAGAGATACCATCTCCTTGAGCACTATTAATTTCTGTTAATTGAGTATCCCACCCTTCAATACCCGTTGGAATATTGTAGAGTTCTCCACCATCTAGACCATTTAAGAGGGTAATATTTCCATCCAAGGTTTCAATTAATATCTCAGAAATTCCATCTACGTTTAAATCTTCAATGATTTCATAATCATTTATTGAGCCATGGAAAGTTACATTATAAATTTCACTTAACATATTCTCTGAACTTAGGTTATATAAAAACATTGAATCTCTACTAAAAAATAACAATTGGGATTGATCTGTATATTGAAATAATTCAAATGCAGGAAGATTTTCTTCAGAACGAATATGACCATACCAGACTTCATAAATAGTACTTTTTTTGGTTCCATTTATAAAATATGTATTAATACTACAGTTATACTCAATCCTTGTATGATTACCATCAAAAAACTTCTGTCCTTCTCCTTCCAGTAATATAAGATCTTCTTGTGAATCATTCAGATCATTTAAACTTACTAGATCGTGCACATAAGAATTAGTAAAATTAAGTCCATCTCCTGTTAAAATGGGAATATCAGTTCCTTCACTTCCATTAATAAGTTGATTTGTATAGAAATTTGGATTGATATCTATATCATAATGACTATTACTTACTGTCCAGTTTGGACTTATTGACGCTTTGCATACAAAATATTCCTTAACTCCATGCCCATCAATATCCATAATAGGAAAAACTTTTTGCACTGGACCATCGTATTCCTTAACCCATAAAGGAATACCATTACATCCTTCTAAACAAAAAACAGCTCCAAATTGAATTGTATCATAACGTTCAGGGCGATCTGTTCCATGAATATCAGCATAACTAATAATCTCATTAATTCCATTTCCATTTATATCGTTTGTTTCAAATGCAATCATTTCTGTTGGATATGTATCTCTAATTTCTTCCCATGCCCATCCAGCGTGTAGTTCCATTTGAGTGATAAATACAATCCCTAAAATGCTAAATATTAAAAAAGATACTGCCAAAAGTATTAAATTAATAGGCCGTGAATTATTATCTTCGTTTCTTTTTATCTTCATAGGTATCAAAATTTTTAATGTATTCTTACGATTTGAGTTTAGATCTTAAATTATAAAATCTTAAAGAAAAAAGTTGTATAAATAATTTTATTATTTGATAAAGAATATATTAACATACAATACAAATAGGAAAAAAAAATATTAAATGGGGTGCTTTAGAATAAGATTTTTCGATATTACTTCCCATGAAGTATTAAATACTTAATTCTAAGGCGCTCCGCCCTTTAATTTGATCTTTCATACTTAATTTTCACTAATATCTATCTTTTTTGCTGGTTTCTTTCCCATTGTTATCTTTAAGAGTCCATTTGACATTTTAGACACAAGAGTTTCTGTATCTGCATCAGACGGTAAAGGTATATCCATATCTACATCGATAAATGAAAAGCCTTTCCTAAAGAATGGCATACACCAATCTTGATCAGAATTTTTATCTTTCAGCTTCTCTTTTAGGTTTTCTCTTTCAGCTATTTTCGGTTTTTCTGCTTTAACATTGAGATGTTTATTGATCAATGATACCTTAATTTCTTCTTTTGTACGACCTGCTAAAGGCACTGTAATCAAATAAGAATCCCCTAGATCTTCAATATTAAATGGAATATAGCTTCCCATAAAACCGTGCATGAAATGTCTAGCCATTTGTTTCATTTTGGCTATTTCATGAGGTCCAAAGTTGAAGAAACCCGCAAATCCTTTAGGTCCATAATATTTTTCTTGACACATGATTTTTTACTTCCTCATTTTTTTTAAATTTAATATTGGTAAAAGTTAAAAACGCTCATATTCATCATCATCTACTATTGGAATAGGTTTAGTGCTTGATTCTCTTTTTATCTTTAAATTTGTTAAAATTTTCTTAAATTTTTCGATTTCGTTCTTGATATCGTCTAAACGTGTTGAGATTTTCTCTTTACTAAATTTTAAATCCTGGATAATTCTCTCAATTCTATTGATATTTTCTAAAGAAAAATCTTCTTGATCTATTTCTTTCTGAATTGGCGCACAATGATACGGGAAACATGATATGGCTCCTCTTATAGCTTTTTCATGAGGTAACCAAGCGTTTACGACAGTACGGATGTAATCTGCAAGAGTATTCATACTCTGCTCAAAATTATCTTTTAATACTTCTTTTAATCTGCGCACCCCTTGATTTGTTATTCTATATATCTTTTTCTGACGATTGTTATCATCAATAAATTCTTCTGATACAACAAAACCTTTCTCATCTAATCTATTTAATAAAGGATATATTGTTCCAGGTGAAGCTCTCCATAGGGGTTTAAATTTTTTATTAATCTCTTGACTTACTTCATATCCTGAAATTCCCTCTCGATTCCTAATTATTGAAAGTACAAGAATATCTAATCCTGAAAAAAGTCCACCATGATGACCACTAAATCGTTTGCCAAAAAACATATTTTTTAACCTTACCAATATTCAGTTTTCGATATATCATAAATCGAATATCATTTAAGATAAGCAAACACACCTATATAAATATTTTTATTGAAATTTCTTTTTATTTCAATGGCTACATATAGGAATTTTTATTTATAATATTAATAAATTTGGATAGTTAGACTACTGAGTATTATTTTAAATACCTCTAAAATCGAATATTCAACAATCTTAAGAAAATATTGATTTGTTAAAGATTTGTCTATAATTTATCTGTAAAATTCTTTTTCTAAGTAGAATAATTTAGTTTATATTGATATGATATTATTGAGATAATATCAATATATAGTATATAAAACGTGAAACTAAGCTTTCACGAAGTTTATGCTTCTCCAAAATATGAATAGAAAACATATATTAGAAAAGCAATCAACGAGATAAAAAAAATCCAAAGGCTGACCAGAGCGTAGAATTCAACTATAAAGTTTGTTGTTAAATTTGATCCTCCAAAAACTATAACGATTAATATCGATGTTATAATAGCAATTAGGAATTGAGTCAAAAATGCTTTAACCATCTTAGAGTCTCCCTCAAATTTATTATCCTTAATAATATCACTTAAAATTATGAATATATGAAGTGTTGGGAAGAACATTAAGGCATAAGGGATTAGCGAGAGAATGTTTGAAAAGAATATAAGCCAAACATATCCAAAATTTAGATTTACAATGCTTAAAATTAGAGTTATAAACCCAGAAATGATAATTATTATCCAAACTATCAATAGAATCTTACTTAATCCTTTTATATGCTTTATGAAAAAAAAATTGGACTTCTCAGTATTTTGAGTCATATAAGGAAAAAAAAAAATTCACTTATTTATAATTATCTTGATAATCCTTTAATGAACCATTTTGTTTTATATTAATAATGGTAAAAAAAAATAATTTGAATTTTGTCAAGGGGCTTTTAATAGATCTCGACGGGACTCTTTATTTTAAAGGAAAACCAATTCCTAATGCAATTGAAACTGTATCTAAACTTCGAGAAGCAGGCCTAAAATTACTTTTTTTAACAAACACAGATAGTAAAACTCCAAACACCATACTAAAAGCCTTAGAGGAATATGGATTTTCCATAAACAAGGATGAATTATTTACTCCAATTATAGCTATGAAAGAATATTTATCGAAATTTCCAAAAAAAAAGAATTTTCTTGTTACTACAAAGGAAGTTGCAGAGGAATTTCAAGAATTTAAACAAGTAAAAAACACAGAGATCCCCGATTTTGTAATAATAGGCGATTTTCATGATGACTGGGATGTCAATCGTTTAAACATAGCATTTAAATACGTACTTAATGGAGCAAAACTTCTTGGAACTCAAGGAAATATATATTATCTTGACCGTCAAGGAGAACCAGTAATTGATACTGGCTCATTTGTATATATGATTGCTAAAGCTGCTAATATTATTCCAAAAATATTTGGAAAACCCTCAAAAGAATATTTTCTACAAGCTTTAGAAAAAACTAATCTCAATCCTGATGAAGTTATAGTTATTGGTGATGATCTTGAATCTGACATTCAAGGAGCATTTAACGCGGGAATTAAAGGAATTCTAGTTAAAACTGGAAAAGGAAACCTATATAATTCAACTAAATCGACGATTAAACCATATTTAATTCTTGAGTCGTTCAGTTTATTACGAGATATTATTAAGCTCGGTTGAATTACCTTCTCAAGAATGATATTAATTTTGTTGAACTAACATATTCAATTTTAAATTACCCTATAATAAAGATAAACAGTCCGATTTTTACTTTACTTTTTCTTAATTGAGTACCACATTTTAACAAAAAGATTTATATATTCTATTTCGCGTATTCCTCATAAAAATTAATCTAAAAAAAAATAGGATGTTTAATCCATGGCTTTAAAAGAATATTTTGTTCGAGATCTAGTCATTGATGATGAATATGGAGTAATCGACTCAAATGCAACTATTCAAGAAGCAGCAAAAAAGATGAAAGAATTAGGAGTTCCAGATTTAGTCGTTGTTGAGGGAGAAAATCAAAATGTTCTAGGAGTTATTGCAGATTTTGACATCGTACAAAATACTGTAGCTGAAGGCAAAGATGTGAAAACTGAAAAAGTCATTTCTACAATGTATAAAATAAATCCAGTAAATTTAGATACACCTGTAGCTGATGCGTTCAAAAGGATGCAAAATTTAAACGTAAATGTAGTACCAGTAGTTGAAAAGGAGAAACTCATAGGGGTGTGTTCTATTCATGACTGCTGGAGTTTCATTCCTGATCAAACTTTTGATGAAATTGGTCTTATTCCTGTTAGAAATACTAAAGTTGCTGAATTCTGGTTTGCGAGCGCTTGTGCTATTATAGCCTTCACTCTAGGGATACTTTTACCTTTAGCGGGGATTTTTGGTTTTTTTACAGGTTTTTATAGTAATCTGATGAGTTTACTTGGCGTGGGACCAATGTTGGAAGACCCAATATTATTCTTCACCCTATTTGATGTACGAGGTGC